>Ga0257107_1000064_pt1 | contig 37256 bp, 36 predicted proteins | sample LP_taG_2_FD_190178 | JGI IMG/M metagenome (GOLD analysis project Ga0257107, IMG submission 190178) | Marine microbial communities from Northeast Subartic Pacific Ocean, Canada - LP_J_2011_P26_500m | ecosystem: Environmental > Aquatic > Marine > Oceanic | place: Canada: Northeast Subartic Pacific...
GCCTCGGCCCCGGCCGGATCGGTCTCGGTGATGCGCGAACGGGCATCGGCAAGGAGGTCTCGGAATGTCGCCATACGGGAAAGCCTACTGACTTGGTCGGGATTCAACCACCGTCGGTAGCAGGCCGGCCGACGATGCGCGGCAGCACCTCGCTGATCGACCCCCGCACGTTCACGGCGGCCAGGTGGTCCATCTCGGTCGGCGAGCCGTTCACCAACACGATGGCGGCGCCGTGGTCGACGGCCTCAGGGACCATCAGGGCCACCGGGTAGACGCCCAGCGTGGAGCCCACGGCCAGCAGGACGTCGCATTGGCGGGCCGCAGCCAGGGAGCGTTCCATGTCACCCTCGAAGAGGCCCTGGCCGAAGCTCACGGTGGCGGACTTGAGGAGGCCGCCGCAGTCCCCACAGTGGGGGTCCAGGTCGCCTGCCCGGACCCGGTCCAGGACCACGTCGATGTCGGCACGCCAGTCGCAGACGAGGCACATCGCCCGACGCACGGTTCCGTGGACCTCCACGACGAGGGCGGGATCGGTTCCGGCCAGCACGTGCAGGCCATCCACGTTCTGGGTTACCAGGGTGTGGAGGCGGCCGCCGGCCTCCAGCGGGAGGAGGGCCCTGTGCCCGTCGTTGGGTTCTACGCCGTCCCACATTCCGCCATGGGCGAGGACGTCCCAGCGGGCCCTGCGAACACCCGGATCGGCCATGAAGTAGCGGATGTCCGATGCCTTCTCGGCCTCCGGGTTCTTCGTCCAGACCCCCTCGGGCCCACGGAAGTCGGGGATGCCGCTATCGGTCGATATCCCCGCCCCGGTCAGCACCGTGACAGAACCGGCACCAGCCACCAGTGTCGCCGCTGCCAGCACCGCCGCCTCCAGCCCCCCGGCTGGCGGCACTCCCTGATCCTCCATAGCCGGAGCCTCGCAGGACACGGCATGCAGCGCCACAGCAGATAATCGGAACCATAGAGGTTGACAGGGGCTGAAAGTCTCTATCAATATCGCCCACGGCTTCCCCGGGTTCGCAGGCAGCGGCCATCACCCCGAGACCAGGAGGAGCCACCGTGCCCACGGTCGCCGCGACCTGCTACCGGCACCCCTCCGGACACAGGTCAGACGGCACCGCCCGGACCGACACCCGACCCCTCCCTCGGGCCGACCACCGGCCGGCACGATGCCGACGCCTGCGGGCGTCGGCATCGTCGCGTCAACGCCTAGTTCAGCCCCCGGGGGTGAACGAGCAGGCCAGGTCCACCAGGAGGCGGACGCCGAAGCCGGTACCGCCCCGCGTGGCCTCGGAGTCGTCGCCGTCGGCGAAGGCCGGACCGGCGATGTCCAGGTGGGCCCACGGGATCCCGTCGGCCACGAACTCGCCGAGGATGAGGCCAGCGGTGATGGCCCCGCCGTGGGGACCACCGATGTTCTTCATGTCGGCAACCGGCGAATCCACCATGCGCCTGTAGTCGGCGGGAAGCGGCAGCCGCCAGACGCGCTCGCCGGTACGGGCCGAGGCGCCCTCCACCTGGGCCAGGAAGCCGTCGTCACGACCCATGAGGCCAGCGATCCGTGGACCGAGGGCCACCATGCAGGCGCCGGTGAGGGTGGCCAGGTCGACAATGGCGTCCGGTTTCGCCTCCGATGCCACCGAGAGGGCGTCGGCCAGCACCAGGCGACCCTCGGCGTCGGTGTTCAGGACCTCTATGGTCTTCCCGTTGCGGATCGTGAGCACGTCACCGGGACGGGTGGCGTCGCCGCCGAGCATGTTGTCGGTCATCGGCAGGTACGCCCGTACCCGACAGCGCGGCGCCAGCACCGGCAGCACCGACATGGCCCCGACCACGGCCGCAGCACCACCCATGTCCATCTTCATGTCCATCATGCCCACGCCGGACTTGATGGACAGGCCGCCGGAATCGAAGGTGAGCCCCTTGCCCACGAGCGCCAGCGTTCCCTTCGGGCGCCCCCTCGGCGTGTAGGTGAGCTCCACGAACCGGGGCGGCTGGGTGGAGCCACGGCTGACGCCCAGCAGGCCACCCAGACGGGCCCGCTTTATCGCCGCCTCGTCCATGACCTTCACCGTGAGGCCGCTGTCGCGTGCCATCCGGCGAACCCGGTTGGCGAACTTCGGAGGCGTAAGGCTGCCACCGGGTTCGTTCACCAGGTCTCGGGCCAGCTTCACGCCCTCGACCACCGCTACCGCCTGGTCCACAGCGGTACGCACCCCGGCTGCCGTGCTGCCAACGAGGGTCACCTTCGCCAGGCGGTCCTCGTCCTTCGTGGACTTGTACCCGAACCTGTAGAGAGCCAGGGCCGTGCCCTCCACCACCGCCCGGGCCGCCTCTGGCCCGGGGACGACGTCCGTCACCGAAGCCAGGTCCAGCGCCAGCGAACGTCGACCCCTGACCGCCCTGGCCAGGGTCGCCGATGCCCGCCTCAGGCCGGCCGGGTCGACCCCGTCGGCCGGACCCAGGCCCACGGCCACCACCAGGCGGCCCTCGGCTGGAACCACCTGCACCTGGTCGGCCTCGGCAGTGAACCCCAGGCGACCAAGGTCACCGCTGTCCAGGCCAGCAGGAAGCGGCCCGTCCCCGGTCAGGGCCTCGACGGTGAGACCGTGGGCCACGACCTCGGCACGGGCCGGGGCCCTACGGGCGGTGGAGAACTGGATTGGCATACGGGTTCCTCCCATTGCGATCTGTCACGGTCCTGTCGGTCCCGGGAGCTGTAGGCCCGGTCAACCCCGGCCGGGGGGCGACCCGTCCGGCACCGAGCGGGTGGCGAGCGAGACCCCCTCCTGCCAGCGCGCCAACGTCCACACCAGGTCCGACAGCCGGTTCAGGTACGGCACCACGGAGGATCCCTCGGCGGCAGCCGAGAGCGAGGAGCGTTCCGCCCGTCGGCACACCGTGCGGGCCACGTCGAGACGGGCCGACACCTCGTCCTCCCCGGGAACCACGAACTCCGTGGGCAGCTCGAAACGACCCGAAACGTCGTCTATGAGGCCCTCCAGGCGCTCCACCATCCCGGGCGTGGAGAGCGAACCCGACTCGGCCAGCAGGTCCAGCCGGTCGGGGTTGCAGGCCAGCTCGGCCATGACCAGCCAGAGGTCGCGTTCCAGACCCACGAGGATCTCGGCCAGCTCGCCCGTGGCGGCCGCACGGGCCAGGCCGAGGAATGCCTGGAGCTCGTCCACGTCGCCGTAGGCGGTCGGCCTCTGGGAGTCCTTGGCCACCCGTCCGCCATGGAACAGCCCGGTCGTTCCGTCGTCACCCTTGCGCGTGTAGACCTTCATCGCCGCTCCGAGACCGTCGTCAGGCCGCGGATCCTATCCGTGGGTGGTCCGGCAGGCCCGACCCCGGAGGACGGAGGGCCGCCCCTCAAGCCAGGGCCGCCCTGGCCACGAGGTCCATTCCGAAGGCGGTCAGGATGGCCAGGTACAGGAGGCCGGTTGCAGCCATCACCGCCGCGTACTGGCGTTCGGCGAGCGCCGCCCGGGTGGCTACCACCAGGCCGAGGGTGGACACCGTGCAGGCCACCCAGAACCAGCCCAGCAGGCCGTTGTAGCCATCGGGGATGGACCCGTCCAGCACCGAGAGCATCCCGGTCGGCCAGAGCAGGACGAGCAGCTCGAACGGCCAGACCAGGCCCGTCCAGGTGACCAGCTCCATGAGCGGCCCACGGGCCAGCCCGGGCTGCACCAGGTACCAGTGCCCGAGCAGCATCGCGCTGGTGACCGCTCCCAGGAAGAGGGAGCCGACCAGCGTCCGGGCCACGGCCAGCAGGGCCGGGTCGCCTGCGACCATTCCACCTGCGACCAGGCCGACCAGGCCCACGACCGGCGCAACGAGGTCCAGCCACGGAGGGAACTCGGGCACGGCGTCGTCGTAGTCGACCCGGTCGCGGTCGACGCCGGTCATGGCCGCCACCCTCGCCGTCCGGCGTTCCTCCACCCCACGCTGGCCCGCCACCCCGGCCCGGCGGCGCAGGACCGAGACGACCATGGCCACGACCGTGGCGACCACCACGGCCACAGCCGAGGCGTCCCTGACAGGAACCGGATCGAGAGCCAGGCCCACCACCACGCCGCCAGCGGCCATGAGGCCGAACGTGATCCGGATCGTCCAGCCGTAGCCGATGCCGACCTCGCGGCGGCGCCCCGTCAGCCACATGAAGAACAGCCCGCCGACCGCCCACTGGAGCAGGAAGGTGGCTGCGTCGAGGTCGATCACGCCCGGCCCGGAAGCATTCGAAGGCTCAACCGTCGACCACGGCGAGGCCATGGTCGATCCGGTTCATGGCGTCGGGCCCGTCGACGGTGGCCACCACGATGTCCTCCAGCCGGGCGCCCCAGAGATCCGGCACGTAGATGCCCGGCTCGACCGAGAAGGCATGGCCGGCCACCAGCGGCAGTTCGTTGCCTGCCACGATGTTCGGGTGCTCATGGGCCTCCACGCCGATCCCGTGACCCGTCCGGTGCACGAAGAACTCCCCGTAGCCGGCATCGTCGATGACCCCTCGCGCCGCCGCGTCCACGTCCTCGCACGGCGTACCCACGGTGGCCGCCGCCACGCCCGCCGCATGCGAATCGTGGAGCACCGTGTAGAGCTCGGCGAAGCCCGATGGTGGCTCACCCACGTGTACGCAGCGTGTGATGTCAGAGCAGTAGCCGACGTCGTCCGGCCCGGCCATGGTGCCGCCGATGTCGAACAGCACGCCTTCGCCCTCGCGTATGACGCGCTCGCCGGGTTCATGGTGGGGGCTGGCCGCATTAGGCCCTGAGGCCACGATCACGAAGTTCACCCTGTGGTGGCCCTCATCCAGGATCCGCCGGCCGATCTGGGCCGCCACGTCGGCCTCGGTCCTCCCGACCAGGGCCACCTTGCCGGCCTGGACGTCGGCGAGGATCCGGTCCACCGCCGCACCCGCCCGGCGTAGTGCCTCCACCTCGGCCGTGTCCTTCACCATGCGGATCGGAGCGGTGACCTCTGAGGCACGACGCAACCCCAACCCCGGGCATGCCGACGCCAGGTCCACCACGAATCCGGCCCAGGTCTGGTCCCCGATGGCCGCCGTGGTCGAGGCACCCACCAGGTCGGCCACGATGGCGATCGGGTCCTCGCCGTCGCGCCAGGTGACCATCTCGAACACCTCGTGACGCTCGACGACCCGGGGCGCCTCCAGGTACGGAACCACCAGGTGGACGTCACCGTCGCGCGGCACGACCAGCATGGTGAGACGTTCCAACGGCATGGCCTCGTAGCCGCAGAAGTAGGGCAGGTCGGCGCCGAGCGATAGTAGGAGGACGTCGACCCCGAGGCCGGCCATGGACTCCCGGGCCCTTTCGATGCGCTGGCTGAACACGGCGACAGGCTATGGGGACGGAAGGCGGCGGGAGGCGACGGGCCGGTCAGGCCGGACGTGCCGTCAGGGCGACCTGCACCGGCCGGTCGACAACGGGTGCGACACCCACGGCGTCCGCCGCCTGTCGGGCGTGGTAGCTGGACCTGGTCAGCGGCCCGGCCTCCACGTGGCCGATCCCCGACGCCATCCCGACCTGCGCCCAGCGGTCGAACGTGGCGGGCTCCACCCAGCGTTCCACCTCCAGGTGGCTGGTGGTGGGCCGCAGGTACTGGCCGATGGTGACGATGTCGCAGCCCACGGCGGCAAGGTCCGCCAGACAGCCATCCACCTCATCGTCTGTCTCCCCGAGGCCCACGATGATCGACGACTTCGTGGTCAGGCCTGCAGCCCCGGCCCGGGCCAGCACCGAGAGGCTCCGCGCGTAGGACGCCGACGGCCGGACCCTGCGCTGGAGGCGGGCCACCGTCTCGATGTTGTGGTTCAACACCTCCGGGCGGGCGTCGAACACCGTCTGGAGGGCATCGGGATCCCCCTTGCAGTCGGGGATGAGCACCTCGACGGCGGTACCGGGGTTTCGCTCCCGGATAGCGGCGATGGTCGCCACGAACGCGGCCGCACCACCGTCAGGCAGGTCGTCACGGGCCACCGCCGTGACGACGGCGTGCCGCAGCCCCATGTCGGCCACCGCCTCGGCGACGCGCCGGGGCTCGTCCGGGTCCAGGCCGTCAGGGCGCCGGGTGTCGACCAGGCAGAAGCCGCATGCCCGGGTGCACCGCTCGCCGTTGATCATGAAGGTGGCCGTTCCGTCGTTCCAGCAGTCGAACACGTTCGGGCACCCGGCCTCCTCGCAGACCGTGGTGAGCCGCTGCGAGCGCATCATCGACTTCAGACGGAGGTACTCCGGGCCGGTCTCCAACGGCACCCGCATCCACTCCGGCTTGCGACCCACCGGTGGTCGGGCGCCCGCCCCCTCACCACGACTGAATGCGCTCAGGTCCCCTGTGCGGTCCGCCCAGGCCACGTCGGCCCGCTCCACCGGACCGTCGGCCCAGCGCCCGGCCGCCCGCTCGGCAACCAGGTCGACGACCTGGCGCATGGTGGCGTGGATCCCCTCGGCCGCTAACGAGGTGACCCCGTATCCGGCGATCCCGCACGGCACCATCCGATCGAAGAAGGCCAGGTCAGGGTCCACGTTGAGGGCGAAGCCGTGCATCGTGTGACTCCGGGTGAGCTTCACCCCGATGGCCGCCACCTTCCGGGGCCGGGGCCCGTCCGGCTCCACCCACACGCCGGGGAACTGCCGGAGGCGCCCCACATCAGCCAGGCCCAGGTCCCGGCAGACGTCCATGACGAGGTCCTCCACGGAACGCACGTAAGCCACCGTGTCGGCCATGCCCCCGCCCCTCTTGCCCGGGAGGTGGAGCAGCGGGTAGCCGACCAGTTGGCCGGGGCCGTGGAAGGTGATGTCGCCGCCCCGATCCGCCCGCTCCAGGTCCGCCCCTACCTCGTCGGGCGGCAGCAGCAGGTTGTCGAGGGTGGCCCGCACTCCGAGCGTGTACACGGCATGGTGCTCGAGCAGCAGCAGGTGGTCCTGGAGCCCGGGAACCGACCCGGCGTGGGAGTGCATGCGCTGCTGCACCGCCAGGGCGTCGCGGTACCGGACTCGCCCCAGCCACCTGATCCGGAACGGCCGGGAACCTCGACCCGTCGTCACGCCCCGTCGGCCTCGTCCGCCCAGCGGGCGGCCCAGTCGGTGGTCTCCAGGATCCGCTTCATCTCCTGCAGGAAGGCCGCCGCGTACGCCCCGTCGAACGCCCGGTGGTCCCAGGCCAGGGCCAGGATGCCGAGGGGTCTCACCCCGATGGACTCGACACCGTCCGCGTCCACGACCACCGCCGGCTTCCGGGCAATCCCGTCGGTGGACAGGATCGCCACCTGCGGCTGGTTGATGATCGGAAACTGGAAGAGCGTGCCGTACTGGCCCGGGTTGGTGACGGTGAAGGTCCCACCGGCGAGGTCGTCGGGGACCAGCCTGCGATCTCGCGCACGACCGGCCACCTCGTGGATGGACCTGGCCAGGTCCCGGATCGACAGGTCACCCACCTTGCGGACCACCGGCGCCACCAGGCCCTCGAAACCGAGGTCGACGGCCACCGCCAGATTCACGTCGCCGTGCACGATCAGCTCGTCGTCGCCGACGCTGGCGTTGAGACGGGGGAAGGCGGCCAGCGCCTCGGCCAGCGCCGTCACTATGAACGGCAGGTACGTGAGGCTGGAACCCTCGGCGGCCCGCCAGGCGTCCTTCTCGACGTACCGCAGGCGATCCACGGCGTCGAAGTCGACCTCCATGGCCGTCAGGACGTGCGGGGAGGTGGCCTTGGACCCCACCATGTGCCTGGCCGTGGCCTTCCGGATGCCGTTGAAAGGTTCGGCCCGGCCGGGATTGTCGCGTAGGAACTGCTCAACGTCCCGGCGGGTGAGGCGGCCGCCGAGCCCGGTTCCGCTGACCCGTGCCGGGTCCAGGCCGTGTTCGGCCAGCAGCCGCCGAACCACCGGCGAGAGGAGACGACTGGAAGCCCGCCCTCCCTGCACACCTACTTCTCGGGTCGCAGTCGGACCACCAGTGCCAGCCCGTGTCGGCGACGTGCCGGCCGACGACGTAGCGCCAGCTGCGGCGGCCGGTGCGACGCCGGCGGAAGGAGCAGGCAGGGAAGAGGAGGAGAGATCGTCGGGGTCGATGCGGCAGAGGAGGGCGCCGACGGCGACGGTGGCCCCTTCGGGGGCGATGACCTCGACCAGCACCCCGCCCAACGGCGACGGCACCTCGGAGTCGACCTTCTCGGTCGAGATCTCGTAGAGCGGGGCGTCGGCCGGAACCCTCTCGCCCACACCGAAGAACCAGCGCGTGATGGTGCCCTCGGTGACCGTCTCGCCTAGCTGCGGTAGGAGGACGTCGGCCATTGGATCAGCCGTGGAGCGCCCGGCCGGTGAGCGCCATGACCGTCTCGCCGAACAGCTCGCTGAGCGTCGGGTGGGGTTGGATGAACTCGGCCACCTCGTCAACCGTGGCCTCCCAGTTGACGGCCAGGTAGGCCTGCCCCAACTGCTCGGTGACCCACGGTCCAACCATGTGGACGCCCAGGATGCGACCCGCACGGCCGTCGGCGTCCTTCGCCGCCACGACCTTCACCAGGCCGTCCACGTCGCCGATGATCATGGCCCTGCCGTTTCCGGCGAACCGGTGGCTGCTGACCACCACGTCATGGCCGGCCTCGACCGCCGCGGCCTCCGTCAGCCCGGCGAACGCCACCTCGGGGTGGCTGTAGATGCACCACGGCACGGTCGTCGGATCGATCGGCCGGGGCGACTCGCCCAGCAGGTCCTTCACCACGAACATCCCCTCGGCGAAGCCGACGTGGGCCAGCTGCGGGGTGGGCACGACGTCGCCGACCGCGTAGACGCCCGGCTCGCCGGTCCGGAGGCGGTCGTCGACACCGATAAAGCCCCTCTCGTCGACCATGACGCGGGTCCCGACAAGGCCGGCGGAGTCGCCCCGAGGGCGGCGACCGACGGCCACCACCACGAGGTCCACCTCGACCGTGGAGTCGTCGCCGAACCTGACCGTCGTGGCTCCATCGGCCGGATCGTGGCCGTGGACCGGGACCCCAGAGTGCACGTTGATGCGACGGCGCCTGAAGGAACTCCTGACCGTCTTGGCCACGTCGGCGTCACATCCCGGGAGGATCTCGGCGGCGGCCTCCAGCAGGGTGACCGCCGATCCGTAGTCGGCCAGCATGGAGGCGAACTCGCATCCGATGGCCCCGCCCCCGATGACCGCGACACGGTCTGGCACCTCGGTGATGGACAGCAGCTCGTCGCTGGTGACCACCATGGAGCCGTCGATCTCGAAGCCCGGGATGGTCCGCGGCGACGAGCCAGTGGCCAGCACCACGTGGTCGGCCGCGACCACGACCGGACCATCAGGACCGTCGACGGTTACGACATGATCAACCCCGAGGCGCCCGGTCCCGTCGTAGACGGTGACGTCCCGCCCAGCCAGAAGCGAGCCCAGCCCCTTGACGAGGCCGTCGATGACCTTCTGCTTGCGTACCTGGCTGACCGTGAGGTCCACGGTCGGTTCGCCAGCACCGGTCACCACGCCGAACCCGGCCGCATCGCGCACGGTGCGCAGCACCGAGGCGGTCTCCAGGAGTTCCTTGGCAGGAATGCAACCCACATGCAGGCAGGTGCCGCCGAGACTGCGCTCCTCGACGAGGCCGACGTCCAGGCCGGATGCCGCCCCGTAGAGCGCCGACGCGTAGCCGGCCGGACCGCCACCGACCACCACCAGGTCGTGCCGGACGGTCACGGTGCCATGACGACCTGGACCGTGAAGGCCACCAGTAGGCCCATCCCGCAGACGAGTGCCGAGATGATCAACATGCGCGTGCTCACATCGCCGACGGTACCGCGGCTGGCATCGGGGGACGGCCCCGTATCCTGAGCGGACCCCGATCCCCACTAGGAGCCCCGATGTCCGGGAAGACCCTGAGCCAGAAGGTCTGGGACCGCCACGTGGTGCGGTCGGCCGACGGCGAGCCCGACCTGCTGTTCATCGACCTGCACCTGGTCCACGAGGTCACGTCCCCGCAGGCCTTCGACGGCCTCCGCATGGCCGGAAGGACCGTCCGCCACCCGGAGCTGACGGTGGCCACAGAGGACCACAACGTGCCGACCGTCGACATCGACCAGCCCATCGCCGACCCCGTCAGCCGCATCCAGATCGAGACGCTGCGATCCAACTGCGACGAGTTCGGGGTACGCCTCTACCCGATGGGCGACCCCGGCCAGGGAATCGTTCACGTCATCGGCCCGGAGAAGGGCCTCACGCTGCCCGGCATGACCGTCGTGTGCGGTGACAGCCACACCAGCACCCACGGGGCGTTCGGCGCCCTGGCATTCGGCATCGGAACCAGCGAGGTGGAGCACGTGCTGGCCACCCAGTCCCTCCCCCAGCAGCGCCCCGGAACCCTGGCGGTGACGGTGGACGGCACCCTGCCGGAGGGTTCCACCGCCAAGGACGTGATCCTGGCGATCATCGGGCGCCTCGGCACCAGCGGCGGGATCGGCTCGATCATCGAGTACCGCGGCGAGGTGATCCGGAACCTCTCCATGGAGGGCCGGATGACCGTCTGCAACATGTCCATAGAAGCCGGCGCCAAGGCCGGGCTGATCGCCCCGGACGACACCACCTTCGAGTACCTGGAGGGGCGGGACCATGCCCCGACGGGCGACGACTGGGATGCGGCGGTGGCCGACTGGCGGACCTTGGCCACCGACGACGACGCCGTGTTCGACACCGAGATCGTGCTGGACGGAGCCGACATCGTCCCCCACGTGTCATGGGGTTCCAACCCCGGCCAGGTGATGCGGATGGACACCACGATCCCGAGCCCGGACTCCTTCGACGAGCCCAGCCAGCGTGAGGCGGCCGAAAGGGCTCTGGACTACATGGGCCTCACCGCAGGTACCCCGATCCGGGAGGTGCCGGTCGACACCGTGTTCATCGGCTCGTGCACCAACGGTCGCATCGAGGACCTACGGGCGGTGGCAGATGTGGCCAGGGGCCGTCGGGTAGCCGACGGCATACGCACCCTGATCGTTCCCGGTTCGTGGATGGTGAAAGCCCAGGCCGAGGCCGAGGGGCTACCCGAGGTGTTCATCGCAGCCGGGTTCGACTGGCGGGAACCCGGATGCTCCATGTGCCTGGCCATGAACCCCGACAAGCTCACCGCCGGCGAGCGTTGCGCCAGCACCAGCAACCGGAACTTCGAGGGACGACAGGGACGCGGCGGTCGCACCCACCTAGTCTCTCCCGCCGTAGCCGCCGCCACCGCCATCGCCGGCAGGTTCGCCACGCCGACGGACCTGGACTGAGGAGCGACCATGGAAGCAGTACAGATCGTCTCCGGCACCGCGGTGCCGCTACGTCGCTCCGACGTGGACACCGACCAGATCATCCCCAGCGACTGGCTGAAGCGCGTTGCGCGCACCGGCTTTGAGAAGGGCCTCTTCTCGGAGTGGCGCGACGACCGCAACTTCGTCCTGAACAACGAGCGCTACTCCGATGCCGTGGTGCTGGTGGCCGGGCCCAACTTCGGGACCGGCTCGTCACGTGAGCACGCAGTGTGGGCCATCCAGCAGTACGGGTTCGGTGCGGTGGTGTCGCCCCGCTTCGCGGACATCTTCCGGAACAACTGCACCAAGAACGGCCTGGTCCCGGTGGAGGTCACGCCCGAAGTAGGCGAGGCGCTGCTGGACGCGGTGGAGGCCGATCCCGACCTGGTAGTCACCGTGGACGTCGCCAACCTGACGCTGGAGGCTCCCGCCGCCGGGATCTCGTGCTCGTTCCCGATGGACTCCGCCACCCGTGAGCGGTACATGGAGGGGCTGGACGACATCGGGATCTCGCTGCGACACGAGGACGACATCGCCGTATTCGAGACCGCCCGACCGGTGTGGATGCCAACCACGGCATGACCCACGGCGGCCGCATGACCCCTGTGCCACGCGTGCTCCTCGGCCGCCTGGCCACTGCGGTGCTGGCAGCCCTGGCAATCCTGGCCACGGGGTGCGGAACGGAAGGAGGGGGCCCGGGCCTCTCGGGTCAGCCGCCGGTGGTGTCCACGACCGCGCCACCGTCCACGACCGGCGTGGTGGACGTGTCGGGAACCCAGCTGACGGCCGGCCTCGTCGCCTTCACCGAGTGCGACGAGCTGCTCCTCCACCTGCGGGCCGAGGCCGTCGAACGCGTCGGGCCGTACGGCCTGGGCGGCGGATGGTTCGGCGGACCCGTCATGCTCGAGATGGCACGGGGCATGAGCGCCGAGATTGCGATGACCGACGACGCCATGAGCGCACCGGCGATCGCCGCCGGCTCCATGGAGCAGGGCGTCGACTTCTCTGGCACCAACGTCCAGGAACTCGGAATCGACGAGCCCGACATCCTCAAGACCGACGGTCACCGCATCCTGGTCATCGAGGACGACCGGCTGCACCTGGTGGACGTCACAGGTCCGACGGCGGTGCTGACCGGCTCGCTGCGCCTGGAGGGCCACTGGAGCCGCGACCTGCTGCTGGCAGGCGATCGGGCCTTCCTCATCGCCGACACCTACCTGGACGAAGGTCACAGCATCGAGCCGTATGGCGACGACGGGGGCGAACCGGCGGGCGACGGCCCGTCACCAGCGCTGGCCAGGCTGTCGCCGCCCGGGACGTGGAGTTCCCTGACCAGCGTGATCGAGGTGGACCTCTCGGACCCGACGAACCTCCGGGTCGCCAACGTGCTGACCGTGCAGGGCCGGCACGTTTCCAGCCGGGTGGTGGGCGGCTCGGCCCGCATCGTCGTGGTCACCGCTCCCAGCGAGCTGCCGTTCGTCTACCCGGTGAGCCCGACCGGCGAGGAACGAGCCGAGCGGTTCAACCGTGAGGTGGTGGCCGAGACCGTGCTCTCCGACTGGATGCCCGAATTCGTCCTGGAGTCGGACGGCGAGACCCTCGCCGAGGGGCTGCTGAACGCCTGCACCGACGTGGCACGGCCCGTCGACTTCGCCGGCTTCTCCACCCTGTCGGTCCTCACCGTGCCCCTGGACGGGTCGCTCACCCGGCCCACCACGACAGCCGTGCTGGCCGAGGGATCCGAGGTCTACGCCGGCAACGAGCACCTGTACGTCTCCACGAACGTCTGGATCGACGCCGCCGGGACGGATGACGGGTCACGCCTCGAACGGTGGAACGAGAACTGGAACACCGCCATCCACCAGTTCGACGTAACCGACCCGACGGCCACCACCTACACGGCGTCGGGCGAGGTGCCGGGCCACCTCCTGAACCAGTTCTCCATGTCCGAGCACGACGGCCACCTGCGGGTGGCGACCACCAGCGGCGGCCCCTGGCGCTTCGACGAGGAGGCCGAGTCGATGGTGACCGTGCTGGCCCGCCGGGACGCCGAGCTGGCAACCGTCGGCCAGGTAGGAGAGATGGGTCGTGGCGAACGGATCTTCGCCGTGAGGTTCGTGGGGAACGTCGCCTACGTGGTCACCTTCCGCCAGACCGATCCCTTCTACACCGTGGACCTCTCCGACCCGACGGCACCCGTCGTGCGCGGCGAGCTGAAGATCACCGGGTACAGCGGCTACCTCCATCCGATCGGCCCAGACCGGGTGCTGGGCATCGGCCAGGAGGCGACCGACGAAGGCCGGACCACTGGCACCAAGGTCACCCTGTTCGACGTGTCCAATCTGGACGCCCCCCGGGATCTGGCCACCTGGTCCATGAAGGGCGGCCAGAGCGGTGTCGAGTGGGACCACCGTGCGTTCCTGGCGTGGAAGGACCTGGCCGTCCTGCCATTCAACGACTGGCGGTCCGAGAACAACGGTGCGGTCGTGCTGAGGGTGGGTGACGACACGCTGGCCGAGGTGGGTCGCATCGACCACGCTGACACCCCGGGCGCCGAGCAGGTGCCACCGTGCCCCGAGGTGGACCTGGACGAGATGACCGGCGACTCCGACGAGATGGAACCGATGATGGGCGAGGCGGTCGTCATGTTCTGCGAGCAGGGCGTGGACGCCACCATGAAGGGACGCTGGTGCGACCGGCTGCCCGGCTCCGACGCCCACTGGTGGGCCGAGGAGTTCGGAATAGACCCGGAGGCGATCCCCGCCGACTCCGACGTGGTGGTCTGCTGGCCGGACGGTGGCTACGTGCAGCCCATCCAGCGCACGCTCGTCATCGGTGATGGCCTCTGGTCCTACTCACGCCAACGCCTCCAGGAGAACTCCATGGAGGGCCTGGAGCGCCTACAGGTCGTTTCGCTGGGCTGAGGCGTCGGTCCGAACGCCGTTCAGGCCTCCAGCACGGCGAACGACCCCTGGAGAACGGCCACCGGTCGGTCGTCTCCGTCGATCGTGACGCTGCACTCCAGGTGCACGATCCGGCGACCCGCCCGCAGGACCGAGGCGGTGGCGACAAGTCGTCCCCCGGGGATGGGCCGCAGGTAGCGGACCGATACCTCGATCGAGGCGCAGATCTGCCCGTCACCCAGCACCGCCATCGTGGCCCGACCCATGGCCGTGTCGGCCAGGGTGAAGACGACCCCACCGTGCACGATCCCGTTCGGATTCAGGTGCCGGTCGTCCACGTCCAGGAACGCGATGGCGGCCCCGTCCGGACCGTCCCGGATGTCAAAGTCGAGGAACGACCGGAGGGGAAACGCGTCGTAGCCCTCCGCTCCGGTATCGACCGCCATGGGGCGCAACCTAACGGTCACCCCACCGCGGCGGTGAGCCGGCTGAGGCTGCTCAGCCGATGTGTCCGGGTCGGTCCACGGCGTTCGGGTCCTCGCCGGACTCGCGGATCCGGGCGATCTTGTTGAGCGCCCCGATGAACGCCCGGGCCGACGCCTCCACCACGTCGGTGGAGAGGCCCCGACCGGACACCTTCACGCCGTCGCTGCCCTCGAAGGTGAGGGCCACGTCGGCCAGGGCATCGACGCCGCCGGTCACCGAGGTGACGTTGTAGTCGGTCATCCGCCCCTCCGCACCTGTGGCCAACTTGACCGCCGAGCAGGAAGCGTCGACCATGCCGTCGCCCTCACAGGTGACGGCGACCTCCTCGCCGGCCACCCGCATGACCAGGTCGGCCGTCGGGGTGCTGGTCGTGCCTCCCTTCACCTCGAGGCTCACGAACTCGTAGGCGTGCTGGACGCTGCCGCCGATCTCCTCGATGGCCAGGGCCTCGAGGTCGGCGTCGGTGAGCTGCACCTTGCGGTCGGCCAACTCCTTGAACCTGGTGAAGGCCGAGTTGAGGGCATCGCCGTGGATGTCGTGGCCGAGCTTCTGGAGGGCGTCGCGGAATGCCGCCCGCCCCGAGTGCTTGCCCAGCACCAGCTTGCTCTCGCCCTGGCCTACGGCCGCCGGGTCCATGATCTCGTAGGTGGTGCGCTCGTTCAGCACGCCGTGCTGGTGGATGCCGGCCTCGTGGGCGAAGGCGTTGCGGCCCACGACCGCCTTGTTGTACTGCACCGGGTAGCCGGTGAGGCGGCTGACGATCCGGCTGGACTTCGCCAACTCCTCGGTCCGGATGTCCACCCGGAGGCCCACGTAGGTGTCCGGGCGGGTGTTGATGGCCATGACGATCTCCTCCATGGCCGCGTTGCCGGCACGCTCGCCGATGCCGTTGATGGTGCACTCCACCTGGCGGGCGCCCGCCTGTACGGCGGCCAGGGTGTTGGCGACGGCGAGGCCCAGGTCGTTGTGGCAGTGCGTTGAGATCACGTAGTCACCGCTCACCCGCTCCCTGATCGCCCGGATGCGCTCGGCCCACTCGACGGGGGTGGCGAAGCCCACCGTGTCAGGGATGTTGAGCGTGCCGGCGCCGTTGTCGATGGCCGCCTGGAGCACGTCGCACATGAAGTCGAAGTCCGAGCGGGAAGCGTCCTCGGGGCTGAACTCGACGTCGTCGGTGTACTCCCGTGCCCGTGCCACCGCCGAGGCGGCCTCGGCCAGCACCTGGGTGGGGCTCATCTTGAGCTTGAACTCCATGTGCGTCGGGCTGGTGGCGATGAAGGTGTGGATGCGGCGGCTGGCGGCTGGCTCGATGGCCTCCCAGCACCGGTCGATGTCCTTGTGGGCGGTGCGCGACAGCCCACAGATGGTCGGTCCCTGGATCGACGAGGCGATGGCGTGGACGGCCTCGAAGTCTCCCTGACTGGCGATCGGGAACCCGGCCTCGATGTAGTCGACGCCCAGGCGGGCCAGCTGCTCGGCGATCTCCAGCTTCTCCCCGACGTCCAGGGAGATTCCCGGCGACTGCTCGCCGTCGCGGAGGGTGGTGTCGAAGATGATCACCCGATCGGTCTTCGTCTGCTCGCTCATGGCTGGTTCCATTCCTGGGTCTGGTCCTACCTGGTCTTGTCTGGTCGGTGCGATGGTGCCTGCCCCGGTTGCCGGTTGTGCTCCACCTGGTGTGGACCGTTCCCGAAAACCAGAGAACCTCCTGGCCCGGCGGGGGCAGGAGGTTCGGGCGAACGCGTATGTGGAGCGTTCGCCCTAGGTCAGCAGCTCGAGGTTGAGGATCGGTCGCATCGCCATCAAGTGTAGACACCGGCGCGCTGCCGGGCGCAACCCGATTCCAGTTCAGACCAGATCCAGGGCGCGGACCGAGATGATTCCCGGTCAGCGCCGGATGCCCAGCGGCGGCAGGTCGTCGGCCGGATCAAAGCCGAAGCGGTCAGAGAAGAACGACAGCTCGGCCTCCAGGGCCCTGACCACGTTGGCGGCCCTTCGGAACCCGTGGCCCTCGTCTGGAAACTCGATGAGGGCGAACGGCACTCCCCTGCTCTGAAGGGCGTCGGCCATGAGGTGCGCCTGGGCTGGTGGCACCACCGCATCCTCGGAACCCTGGAGCAGCAGGATCGGCGTGGAGAGGCGGTCCACGTGGTGGATGGGCGACCGCTCCCGGTAGACGGCCTCGTCCTCCGGCCAGCGGCCCACCAGCCGATCCAGGTAGCGGGCCTCGAACTTGTGGGTGTCGGCCGCCAGGGCTGCCAGGTCGGCCACGCCGTACCGACTGGCACCAGCGGTGAAGACGTCGTGGAAGGTGAGGGCCGCCAGAACGGTGAAGCCACCGGCACTCCCACCCTTGATGGCCATGCGCCCGCCGTCGACCCGTCCGGCTGCGGCCAGGTGGCGTGCCACGGCCACGCAGTCGTCCACGTCGAGTAGCCCCCAGCCTCCCCTCAGGCTGTGGCGGTAGGGACGGCCGTACCCGGTGGACCCCCTGTAGTCGACGTCGGCCACGGCGAAGCCCCTGCTGGTCCAGTAGGCGATGGCGAGTTGGAGCTGGGTCCGTACCGAACCGGTCGGGCCACCGTGGACGAGCACCAGCAACGGCGGCAGCTCGCCGTCGGGTCCCTCGTGGTCGGGGCTGGTCGGCGGGTGAACCACCGCGTACGCCACCTCACCGCCGGAGGTCGGAAAGGTGAGTGGCTCGGGCTGCGGGAACCATCCCGGATCCAGATTGAGATCCCGCGGCCGGCGCAGCGTTCGGACACCGGTGGCATCGACGGCCACCACGGCCGGCTCGGAGGTCCAGCCGGCGGCCACGGCGACTATCCCGTAACCCATCGCAACCACGGATCCGACCGAGGTGGCCGGCCCTCCCACGAGAGGAAGGGGGACCTGGTTGATCGTGCCGTCGGCGCGCCGTAGGGCGAGGTGGTCCACGCCCTCCTCGCGCCGTGCAAACCAGATGTCGTCGCCCACGAAGGCATAGCGCGACAGGCCGAACACCCACTGCGGCGTGGCCACCTCGAAGTCCCCCGAGGTGAGCTGTTCCAGCGGACCGTTCCCGATGTCCACCCGGTACAGGTGCCACCAGTCGTCCCGGTCGGTGACCACGTGAAGCACCCCGTCGGGGCTCCATTCCGGCTGGAAGAACGACTCGCCGTCCGCGGCCATACACCGTGGCCCCGAAAGCGTGCACGCATCCGGGTCGACGGCCAGGTCGGCCACCCAGAGCTCGGTGTCGTCCCAAGGCAGGTCGGGGTGGTTCCACTGGATCCACGCCAGGCATCGGCCATCCGGCGAGATCCGTGGGGACGCCACGAAGTCGGGGCCGGAGACGAGCACCTCGACCCGCTGCGACCCGTCCATGGCAACGGCGACCAGTTCGTTGGCGGGTTCGGAGTGTCCGTGACCGGTGGCGTGCGACTCCCGGACGCACACGTACCACCGGCCGTCGGGAGTGGGCCGGCCGTCGGCGTAGCGCAACGCCCGCTCAGCGCCGGGGGCCGGGGTGAGTGCCGCGGGGTTCCCCGCCGGGTGCAGCCGGTACAGGCGCTCGTCGGCTCGGTCTGAGTACACGAGCACCCCATCGGCCACCCACCAGGCGCCCCCGCCGTACTCGTGGACGCCGGTCCGCACGTCCACCCCGACGGGCACCATGTCTGCGACCGTGCCGTCAGGCGATCGGCGCACCACCACGGTGCGTCCTCCCTCGTCGGGCCGGGACTCGGCCCACCAGACATCGCCGTCGTCGACCACCACCTCGCCCAGGCCTGCCGCCCCGGCCACCAGGAGATCAGCGGTGATCGGTGACGGCCAACTCCCGTATGGCTGGATCTGATTCACCTCAGGGCGCCGATCAGCCGTTCAGCAGGTCGCCGATGCGCGTCAGGCCCTCACCCAGGTCGTCGTCACCCAATGCGAACGACAGGCGGGCATATCCGGGCGCGCCGAAGGCCTCGCCGGGAACGATGGCCACGTTGGCCTCCTCCAGGATGATCGTGGCCAACTCCGAGGTCGTGGAGGCCACCCGGCCGGCAACCTGGCGACCCAGGAAGGCCGTGAGGTCCGGGAAGGCGTAGAAGGCGCCCTGCGGGGTGAGCAGGTCCACGCCGTCGATGGCCCTCAGCATCTCGGTCATCCGGTGACGGCGACGGTCGAACGACGCCCGCATGTCGGCCACCGCTGTCAGGTCGCCGGAGACCGCAGCAAGGGCGGCCCGCTGTGAGACGTTCGCCACGTTGCTGGTGCCGTGGGACTGGAGGTTGCCGGCGGCCCGGATCAGGTCGTCCGGGCCGATCATCCAACCGATCCTCCAGCCGGTCATGGCATACGTCTTGGCCACGCCGTTGACCGCCACGAACTGGTCTGCGATCCCCGGCACCAGGGCACGCATCGAATGGTGGACGTTGTCGTCGTAGGTGAGGTGCTCGTAGATCTCGTCCGCGATGACCCAGATGCCGTGCTCGACGGCCCAGCGGCCGATGGCGGTGATCTCGTCGGCCGGATACACGGCACCGGTCGGGTTCGACGGCGACACGAACATGAGCGCCTTGGTGTTCGGGGTGCGGGCCGCCTCCAACTGCTCGACGGTGACACGGAAGCCGGAGGCGGTATCGGTTTGCAGCACGACCGTGGTTCCACCAGCCAGGGCGATGGACTCCGGGTAGGTGGTCCAGTAGGGGGCGGGCACCAGGACCTCGTCACCGGGGTTCAGCAGCGCCGCGCAGGTGTTGTAGACGGCGTGCTTGCCACCGTTGGTGACCAGCACCTGGGAGGCGTCGGGTCGCCAGCCGGAGTCACGCTCGGTCTTGACGACCAGAGCCTCCTTCAGGACCGGGAGGCCACCAGCCGGCGTGTACTTGTGGTTGGCCGGGTCCAGGCACGCGGCAACCGCCGCCTCGACGATGTGCTGCGGGGTGGCGAAGTCGGGCTCACCGGCACCGAAGCCGATGATCGGATGGCCGGCGGCCTTGAGGGCCTTGGCCCTGGCGTCGACGGCCATGGTGGCCGACTCGGCGATGGCGGTGATGCGGCGGGAGAGGCGTTCGGTGGACAATTCGGGGCTCCAGTGGCTGGACTCAGGAGGACACCTGAAGCCTGCCACCGTCGGGACCGATAGACGACCTAGTTCCGGCATGGCACCGCTGCCATGGCCCGGCGCTGCTGCGGGTCAGGGTGTGATGGCCACCCGGGCAGCCGGTTCCGGGGCCGCCTGGTGGCGCGAGAGGCCGCGCTGGAGGGCAGCCAGCAGGACGTCGCGGAGGTCCCGGGGATCGATCACCTCGTCGAACCCGAGACGGCCCGCTGACCGGTAGACGGCCCCGGCCTCGGCCCGGCTGAGCGCATCGGCGGTCGCCGCGTCGGCTCGCAGCGCATTGGCGGCACCACGCGAACCCATGGCGCCCAGCGTCACGCCCGGGAGGGCGTAGGAGGCCGTCTGGTGGTCGAAGGACACCATCGACATGGCCAACGACCCGAAGCCGTACGCCTTGCGCAACGCCACCTGGAGCTTCACCGTCCTGGCCTGGGTCTGGGCGGCGAACATCCGGGCGCCGGCCCGCAGGATTCCAGCCTGCTCCGAGGCCGTGCCCGCGAGCATCCCGGGGTTGTCGGTGAGGAAGACCAGCGGCAGGTGGAACGAGTCGGCCACCGTCACGAAGTGGGCGGCCTTCTCAGCTGCATCGACGTCGATCGCCCCGGCCATGACCTGCGGCTGGTTGGCCACTACGGCAACCGGCGCTCCCCCGAGGTGGGCCAGGGCGCAGACCATCGATGGTCCGAAGTCGGGCTGCACCTGGAAGAACCGTCCGTCGTCAACCAGCATGCTGACGACCAGCCGGACGTCGTACGGCTTCGAGGAGTCGCTGGGGATCACGTCCAGAAGGTCGTCCAGCCTGCGCTGCCCCGTGTCGCCTCCGTCTCGCCGAGGCGGGAGGGACCAGGCACTGCTCGGGAAGTAGGAGAGGTACGTCCGGATGTCGTCCAGTACCGCCCGGTCGTCGGCGGCCACGTTGTGGACGAGGCCGCTGGCAACGGCCACGGCGGGACCGCCCAGGTCGTGCCTGGACACCTCCTCTCCAAGCGAGGCCTTCACCACCGGCGGTCCGGCGGTGAAGATGCTGGCGTCGGACGTCATGATCGAGAAGTCGGACATGGGTGCCACCAGTGCCCCGTGCCCCGCCGAGGCGCCCAGCACCCCTGTCACCAGCGGTACCCGCCCGGAGAGCCGCGCCTGCTGGAGCAGGTCGGTGGGTGCACGGCCCGGCGGCGGCTCGTCGGGCAGGGGCGGACGGTGCCCGGCACCCTCCAGCAGCATCACCAGCGGGATCCGGTCCATTTCGGCCAGCTCGCTGATGCGGAACCGCTTGGCGGAACTGCCGGCACCAATGGATCCGCCGAGGACGGTGAAGTCCTCGGCTCCGACCATTACGTACCGACCGTCGATGGTCCCGGAGCCGGCCACCAGTCCATCGGCCGGAACCGAACCCACGAGGGTCCCGATCTCCACGAAGGACCCGGGGTCCAGCAGGTGCGCCACTCGTGCCCGGGCATCGAGGGCGCCAGCGTCGCGGCGACGGGTGAGCTTTTCGGGGCCACCCATTGCCCGGGCGACCCGCCGACGGTCCTCAAGATCGTCCAGCAGGGGCTTCCAGCCTGACTCCGCGTCGGACACCGATCCATCGACCATGCCGGTCAGTATCCCGTACGCCCCGACGACTCGTCGATACGGACCGCCGGGGTCAGTCGCAGGCGGCGAAGTAGGGCGCCAGGTATGCGCGTGCGACGTCGCTCCGGGCGAGGTGCGAGATCCCCTGGTAGGCGGTGCAGGCCAGGTCTGCGAGCTCACCGGGACCGCAACCCAGATCGATGGCCCGCGAGGCGAACACATCGGGTCTCAGGAGTGGTTCCAGACCGCTGAACGGCTCGGACGGATCGTCGTCCGCCAGGTCCGCCAGGGTGCGATCTCCGAGCCGTTCCAGGACCTTCTCGGCGGTGGCCCGTCCGGCATCCACCAGCTCCACGCAAGTGGTGGCTCGCGCCGGATCGGTAACCCGATCGGCACCACAGCCGGTTCCCAGCATGGCGACCGCCATGACCACGCAGGCCACCGGGCGCGACTCCCATCGGGGAAGGAAGCGGGGTCGGCCGATCACGGGGCCGACCGTACCGCCGTCGCCCCGAGCTCTCCGGTCAGACCACGACAATGGCGACAAGGACGAAGTGGGCGGCCACCGCAGTGGTCACGAACGTGTGCCAGATCTCGTGGTACCCGAAGAACCGTGGCGACGGGTCGGGCCACTGGGCACCCAGCATCAGGGCACCGCCGCTGTAGAGGACGCCCTCCGCCACCACCAGGATGATCTCCACAGGTTCCAACGCCCGCATGAGGTCCGGCGCCACCATTATCGGCACCCAGCCGAGGCCCAGGAACAGCGAGTTCATGAGCCCCTTCGGGGGGTGGAACGGCATCAGGCGCACACCGATACCGATGCCCGCTCCGATCCACACCGCCCAGAGCAGCAACGCGGCGGAGCGCCCGCTCAGGACGCTGATGCCGACAGGGGTGGCGCTTGTGGCGATGAGAAGGAAGATCGCCGCGTGGTCGAAGCGGAAGAGCGCCTCGAACACCGGGATCGACCAGCGCCTCAGGTGGACGAGGCTGCTGGCCACGAACATGAGGAGCGCCCCACAGGCGAATATGGCGGCACCCAGCCTGTCGGCTCCAGCCGGTGCCCGAGCCACGAGCCAGATCCCGGCCACGACGCTGGACGGGACGGCCACCCGGTGCATCACCCCGCGCAACCGGGGGCGGGGCAGCAGCAGTGACCTCCTCACCGAGGCCGACACGCCAGCCAGGTCCGGATGTTCATCCGGTGGTGGTTCGGCCCGTGTCACGACCCGAACCTAGATGGACCACGCCGGTCCAGCGGTGACGGGCGACTCCGTCCCGACCGGTTGACGGTCCGATCTCAGCCCAGCAGGCGGACCAGTGCCGTGGCCACCATGGCCACCAGCACGACGACGACGAACGGGGCGCGCCGCCAGACGGCGACGACCGCCAGCCCGACACCTACGAGGCGGGCATCGAAGGCCATGGAGGTTCCATCGGCCACCGTCATGATGACGATGATCGCCGAGAAGAGAGCCGCCGGAACCAGGCCGGCCACAGTCTCGAGGGCCCTGGCGAAGCGGTTCCCTGCCATCACGCCGACGAGCTTGAAGAGGTAGGCGCCACCGGAGATCGCCAGCACCGCAGTCCAGGTCACGAGGCTGACCCCGAGGTCTCGTCGTGGGTCGGGGATCCGCTACCACGCCGGCCGACCCACAACCCGGGCAGGATGGCCAGGGCGGCCAGGAGCATTGGAATACCGGCCGCAGTGGTCGGCACGGCGACCAGGGCGATCGCTCCCCCGACGACGGCCGTCACCCGTCCCGGACTGGTACGCAGGTGGGGGGCCAGCATGGCCACGAAGGCGGCGGGGAACGCCGCATCCAGGCCGAGGGCCCCAGGATCATCAAAGGCCCCTCCCACCACCACGCCCAGCACCGTTCCGACGTTCCAGAAGACGAAGAGCCAGAGCCCGGTGAACCAGAAGGCATCGCGTGCCACGTCGACACCCTCCCGGGCGCTGGCCATGGCGGTGGTCTCGTCGATCACGAAGTGGGCGCCGATGGCACGGCGGAGGCGTCCACCTCTCAGTAACGGGCCGACCACAGGTCCGTAGAGAGCGTTGCGTGCGCCGATGAGCACCGCACCACCAACAGCGGCGGCGGTCGTGCCGCCACCCACCACCACCGATACCGCTGCGAACTGTGACGCCCCGGTGAAGGTGAGGAGCGAGAGAGCCGATGCCTTCCCGAGCCCCAGGCCGGCACTCTGCGCGAACACCCCGAAGGTGATCCCGATGAAGAAGCAGGCTGCAGCCAGGAGGAAGCCGTCCCGACGGTGGGACGGCATCCGTCGGATGTTCAGCACGCCGGTCCCAGCAGATCGACCAGCGTCGCGACCAGGTCGTCGAGCGTGGCGGCACAGGCGTCGAAGTCGGCCTGCTCCCCCGAGGCCGGGTCCACGACCTCCTCCCATTCCCCGATCTCGACGGTGGCCAGGCCCAACGAGGCCAGTCGTTCCTCCAGGGGCCCTTCGGGGGGAAGGTCCCGGACCAGCCGGGGCAGCGTGGCGGTCCTGTCGGCGACCTCGGGATGGTGGCGGCGTATCCACGCCACATGGCCGGGCTCCATCGCCACCACCAGGTCAGCGCCGGCATGGTCGGCGCCGAACTGGGAGCTGCGGTGGTCGGGATCGGCCACGCCCAGGCCGGCCATGGCGTTGCGGGTCCTGTTGCTCATCGGCAGTCCCTCTATGACGAGGGTGCCGGCGCCGACAGAGCGGTAGCCGGGTGCCCGGTCGGCGAACATCGCACGGGCCATCACGGAGCGGGCCGCGTTGCCGGTACACAGGAAGCAGACGGTCGGCGGCACGCCGATAGCCCCGTTCACCCTCCGGCCGCCGGCTCGGAAGTGCCCTCCTGGGAGCGCCTGGGGATGGCCACGAACAGCGCCTCGGCCTCGGCAGTCACCTCGGTCCCGCCATCGGCGGTCGGCGCAAGGCACCGGGCCCGGGCGACCAGTCGGCGACCCGAGTACCGAACCACCCTGGCCTCAAACCGGAGCTCGACGTCCAACGGGGTGGGCCGCCGGTAGCGGACCGACAACCGTCCCGTTACCACCGGACCGGCGTCCACGAGACCCGGCGCACCGCTCAGGACGTCGTCGAAGATGCCGGCAACCATGCCGCCGTGGACGCGTTCCGGTGGCCCCTCCCTGGACCCCTCCAGGCGGACCTCGCCGACCACGACCGGTTCTCCGTCGGAGTCCACGCCTGCCGATACCCGCAGCGGTGGGGCCAGGGGGTTGCGACCGCCCCGGAACAGGCTGTGGTCGCCGGCCTCCTCACGCAGGCGGATGGTCAGGTCCTCGTCGATCTCATCTAGTGGAACCTCGTACCAGCGCCGGCGGTCCGGCGACTCCAACGCTGCCCGGGCCGCCGCCACGTGCCCACGGGCAGCCTCCAGGGAGTCGACGTCGGGCGCTGACCGGTTCACGTCCTCGATGAGGGCCCTCACCTCGTCAGCGAGGCCCAGGCCTGCCTGACGGGCGGACGCCATGTCGGCGGGTCGGTCGCTCATGGGGCTGCAGTCTGGCGGCTCACCGGCCGTCCGGTGCAGGTCGGCTGGCTCCGTCGGAGTCCGGTCGGGTCTATCGACCCGCCGCCAGGCCCAGGCCGGCGGCGATCCGTCGACGATGCAGGCGGCTGCCACCCCAGGAGGAGGCGAGTGCCCAGCCCCTCTTCAGCCACAGCTGGAGGTCGTACTCGATCGTGTAGCCGATGGCACCGTGGCACTGGAGGGCGACCCGGCAGGCCCGATCGACCGCGTCCGACGCAAGGGACTTGGCCATGGACACGTCGATCGAGACCGACCCACCATCGGTGGGGCTCCCACCGGAAGCCAGGGACCACGCCGCCACCTGCACCATCGGGCGGGCGAATTCCAGGTCGATGGCCACGTTCGCGCAGTGGTGCTTGACCGCCTGGTTGACCCCCACCGGCCTCCCGAACTGTTCACGGTCGGCGACGTAGGCGACGGTCATGTCCAGGAGCGTCTGGGCCACTCCCACTGCCTGTGCGGCCGCCGCCCAGGCCCCACGGTCAAGCCACTCCTCGAGCACCACCGGATCATCGGAGAGAAGGGTGTCATCCGACGGGGTCCACTCCACCCGGGCGAGGCGGCGCGAGGCATCCACGCTCTGCTGTCCCGTGCAGGTCGTCAGTTCGGCGGGCACGGCATGCAGGGATCCGTCGACGCCCAGCAGCGAGAGATCGGCCCGGGCGGCAGCCAGCACAAGGTCGTCCACCGGCGAGCCCGCCGTGAGGACGACGTCTCCCGTGGCGGCACGGCCCAGCCAGCGGTCCTTCAGCTCAGCAGATCCGTGGTCCCGAAGGAGCGGCACGGCGACGGCCACGTGCTCGGCCACCGGCTCGGGACAGGCGGCCCGGCCGAGTTCCTCCAGCAGCAGGACCAGGTCCGGCTCGTCCATGCCCAGGCCCTCATGGGATTCGGGTGCCGTGAGACCCAGCACGCCGGTTTCGCCCAGGGTCTCCCAGAGACCGGGCACCCGGGCGTCGGGATCCTCCCATGAGGCGCGAACGGCCTCCGGCGGGCAGTCGGCTGAGAGGATGTCGCTCATGGTCCCGGCGAAGAGACGCTGGTCCTCGGAGAATGTGAAGTCCATCGTGCTACCCGGCCATCACTTCCGGGGGAGGCCGAGCACCCGCTCGGCGATGATGTTTCGCTGGATCTCGTTGGTGCCGGCGTAGATGGGACCCGACAGGGCGAACAGGTAGCCCGCCATCCACGAACCACCGTCCACGGCATCCGGGGCTGCGGCGACCAGCTCGCCGCGGTCACCGAGCAGGCGGAGCGCCGTGGCATGCAGCTCGACGTCCAGCTCCGACCAGAAGACCTTCATCATCGATGAGGCCGACCCGAGCTCTCCGCCAGCCATGAGCCGGGCAGCGGTTCCGTACGTCTGCCACCTGTAGGCCTGCGCACCCGTCCAGGCCCGGACCACCTCGTCCAGCAGGGACCGGTCGGCGGCCCCGTCATCTGCCAACTCCCGGTAGAGCCCCGCGAGGCTGTCGGCTGCCGCCAGGAAGCGCCCAGGCGCCCGGAGGTTCAGCCCCCGCTCGCTGGACGTCGTCGCCATGGCCACGTTCCAGCCCTGGCCCTCGGCACCCAGGAGGTTGGACTCGTGCACCCGGCAGCCGTCGAAGAACAACTCGGCGAACGCCGGCTCACCGTCCAGGCGACCTACCGGCCTGCGCTCCAGGCCGTCGGCGTCGGCCGGCACCAGTAGGTACGAGAGGCCGCTGTGACGCTGCGAGGTCGGGTCGGTGCGAACGATGCAGAACAGCCAGTCAGCCCAGGCACCGCGCGTACACCAGGTCTTCTGGCCGTCCAGGACGAACCACTCGCCGTCCCTCGTTCCCCGGGTGGTGATCGAGGCCAGGTCGCTTCCGGCGTTCGGCTCGGACCAGCCCTGGGACCAGAGCTCCTCTCCGGACGCCATCCGGGGCAGGAAGCGGTCCTTCTGGGCCTCGGTGCCGTACGCGAACAGGGTGGGTCCCAGCAGGGAGATTCCGTTCGTGCTGACCCGGCCCGGAGCACCCGACAGGTAGTACTCCTCCTCGAAGATCAGCCACTCCACGAGCCCCACGCCACGGCCGCCGTAGGCCTCCGGCCACGCCACCACCGACCAGCGGGCATCGTGGAGGACCCGCTCCCATTCACGGTGCCGCTCGAACCCCTCGGGGGTGTCCATGGACGGCAGCGGTTCCGCCGGGATGTTCGCTGCCAGCCAGCCGCCTACCTCCTCGCGGAAGGCCTGCTGGGCTGGGGTGAAGCGGAGGTCCACCGGCTAGTCCCGGGGACCGCAGAGACGATCCAGGGCGGCACCGGCCTCGGTCACCATCCGCCCGACCAGATCCGCGCAGCTGGGCAGCTCGTCTATCGAGCCGACCCCCTGGCCGGTCGGCAGGATGCCCACCTCCGGGTGGCCGTCAACCAGGGTGGCCCGTGTGAGCATCGGGGCGTTGGCGGCCATCGCCACCTGTCCCCACGTCAGGCTTCCGCTGCGCTTCATGCGGAGCCCCTCGGCCAGCAGCCCACGAATGGGCGTGCCGGTCAGGCTCCGGAACCTCAGGGCGTTGCGCGCAGCCCGCGGGAAGGCGAACAGCCGGGAGCGCTCGAGGCGTTCCACCATCGGGGTGGCGACCACACGTTGGGGGGCGCCATCCACGGAGCGGGTGACCACCGTTCCGGTCACCGGGGTGGCCAGGTAGATGGCCTTGATGGCATCGGGTACGTCGCTGTCGCTGGTGAGCAGGAACCGGGTGCCCATGGCCACGGCGTCGGCACCCCAGACCAGGGCCGCGGCCAGGCCCCGCCCGTCGGTGAACCCACCGGCGGCGATGACCGGGATGTCGATGGCATCCAGTACCTGGCCGATGAGCAGGGACGTGGGTACGACGCCCGTGTGCCCACCCCCTTCGGCACCCTGTGCGATGACGGCATCCACGCCCCACTCGGCGACCTTCTCGGCGTGGCGGCGGGCACCGATCGTGGGTATGACCAACACGCCGGCCGCCTTCAACGTGTCCACCGTTCGACGGTCGGGCGCCTGGGCGAAGGAGGCCACTCGCACCCCGGCCGTGACGAGGTGCGCCACCCGGCGGTCGATGTCGCCGGCGTCGGACCGGAGGTTCACCCCGAACGGCTCGTCGGTGGCCGCCCTCACCTCGTCGATGGCGGTGACCATCTGGTCGAAGGTCATGGGCGCTGCGGCGATGATGCCGAGGCCGCCGGCCCGTGCGGTGGCCGCCGTGAGCCGGGAACCGGACACCCATCCCATGCCCGTCTGGACGATCGGGTGGCGGACGCCGACCAGGTCGCAGAACCGGGTGTGCAACCGGGGGTCGGCGGCAGCCGGAGTCGGGTCGGTCACGGCGGGCCTCAGCCGCCGAACTCGGCGCGGCGGAGGCCCCGCGGGTCGATGACCTCGCGGATCAGCCGGAGCTCGGGTTCGGTCGGCAACCGGGTCTCGCCGACCGTGTCGCCCACAACCATCTCGAACCCGGTGGCCTCCGCCACCTGGTCGATGGTGACCCCGGGGTGGACCGAGACGACCTGCATGCGTCGCTCGTCATTGGCGAAGTCGAACACGCCCAGGTTCGAGACGACCCGACGGACCTCGTGGTTGGCACGTACGGCAGCGGAGAGGCCTGCCACCCGGTCGTAGCCCGGACCGGACACGACGTCGACGGCGGGCACGAAGGTCCGGGTCGAATGGTTGGGCACCCAGTAGCTGGTGACGTGGTTCACCAGGTTCCCGGGGGCGCCGCGAAGGCCCAGAAGCTGGGCCTTCGGCTTCCGCCAGTCCCCGATGGCGGCCAGGTTCTGGTTGCCGCTGGCGTCGATCTGGCTGGCCCCCATCACCACGTGGCGTCGGCCGGACCAGAGCAGGTCGAACATGTCCCGGTAGGGCATCCAGGCCTCGATGATGCGGGGAGCGTCGGGATCCCCGACGGGCAGGGTGTTGGCAGCCAGGAAGGCCACTGTGTCGGTCATGACCATGTCGGGTTCGAAGGTGGCCCGGGCCAGCCGGCCGCCGATGATCGGCGTGGTTCCTATCGGGTTGCAGAGGATCTCGCCGTCACCACGGAAGGCCTCGGCGATGGCCACGACGCAGATCTCGTCGAGCGTGGCCGGGTCCGTCACGGCGCTCATGCTTCGGCCCCCTCGGCGTCGCGTTCGGCTGTCCGCTCGTCCACCCTCTTCAGGTACTCGGCGTGGCTGGGTGCGTGCACGAACCGTTCGGCGAACGCCGCCCAGGCCTCGGGGTCACGGGCCGTCGCCGCGTACTCACGCTGGAACGCCTCGTCGCGTTCGTAGTCGGGAGGGCACTCGGTGAAGTGGGCTCCCCGTGGCGCCTCGACCACGCCGTCCACGAAGATCCTGGGGATCTTCAACGTGTGGAACGTCCCCTCGTCCAGCAGCGACTCCGTCGGTACGACCTTCTCGCAGGACATGAAGGTTCGATCGGCCGCCTTGGCGAACAGGTCGTCGAAGTAGAGGTCGGGCCCGAGGAACTGCCCGTTGCCGCCCCTGTCGGCCCGGTTCATGTGGATGAGCGAGACGTCCAGTCGCAGCGCCGGGATCGCCACGAACTCCTCCATCACGCCGTCGGCGTCGGGGTAGGGCGAGGCCACGGTCCTGAGCTCCGGGTTCATGGTCAGCATGTCGCTGCCCAGGCCGGCACGGGTCGGGTAGAAGGGCATCCGGTGGGCGGCAGCCAGCAGGCCCAGGTAGAAGGCGCCCTCGTCCAGCTCGGTGAAATCGATGGTGCCGAGCTGGCGGGCCTGTCGGAAGTGGGGCTCGAGAGGGATCGAGTCCAGGGAGACGAAGCCGTAGACGGCCCGACGGACCTTGCCGGTGGCGCACAGGATGCCGATGTCCGGCCCTCCGTAGCTGACGATGGTCAGGTCCTTCAGATCCGAGCGGGCAATGGCCCGTACCAGCGACATGGGCTTGCGTCGGGAGCCCCAGCCGCCGATGCCGATGGTCATGGAGCTCTCAAGCTGGTCCACCACCTCGTCTTCTGTCATCAACTTGTCAGGCATGGGCCCGACGGTAGGCGAGGTGCGGCCGGACGGCTAGTCCTGACGGAGTGTCAGATAGTGGAATCGGTCACGTGCCACGCTCTGACGGCCGTTCGGCGGCTGGAACGGCCACCCGTCGGCGCCACGGGTAGCGTGCCCTCCGTGAGCACCACCCGGTCCCCCGCCGATCCCCTCGACTTCACCGGAAGGTCGGTCATCGTGACCGGCGGGACCAGGGGCCTGGGCAGGGTCATCGCCACGACCTTCCTGGATGCCGGCGCCGACGTGGTCATCTGTGCCCGCAGCGCGCCGGACTCCCCCGTCACCTCATCGGACAGGACACGGAGCGCGATGTTCGTGGCAGCCGACGTCCGCGAACCGGACGAGGTGTCGGCGGTGGTCGACGCTGCCGTGGAGGCCAACGGTCGCCTGGACGTCCTGGTGAACAACGCAGGAGGCGCACCGCCGGCCGACTCGGCCACGGTCTCACCCCGCTTCAACGAGAAGATCCTGGCCCTGAACCTGACCGGACCGATGACGTTCAGCCAGGCGGCCAGACGGGCCATGGTGGAACCCTCCAACCCGTCTGGCGGTGGGGTGATCCTGAACATCTCCTCGGTCAGCGGAAGCCGCCCGAACCCGCACGGCGTGGCCTACGGGGCGGCGAAGGCCGGGCTGGAGAACATGGGTCGGACGCTGGCCCACGAGTGGGGCCCGGAGGTGCGCGTCGTCACGGTGACCGTCGGGCTGATCCTGACCGAGGGGTCGGAGCAGTTCTACGGCGACGAGATGGGCCGGGCCGCTGTCGCCGGAAACCTCGCCATGAAACGCCTGGGTGACCCGTCAGAGGTGGCCGACATGTGCCTCGTGCTGGCCTCGCCGCTGGCGCGCTGGGTGACCGGCACGAGCGTCGAGGTCCACGGTGGTGGGGAGGGCCCCGCCTACCTGGGCCTTGCCGACCGCGACGCCTGAGCGGTTCGGGGACATGGCGCCCATCCGGAGTTGGCGTTCGCCCTGCATCGAGGTCCGTGACGGTGCTGTGGCCGGCCGCGGGGTGTTCGCCGTCCAGCCCATCGAGGCCGGCCGGATAGTGGCGGTCAAGGCCGGTCACATCGTGCACCGTGAGGAGGTGTTCCGGCTGACCGACGAGATCGGCGACCAGAGCCTCCAGATCCACGACGACCTGTACCTCTCACCGCGCACCGCCGACGAGGTGGACGAGACGGCCATCCGCATCAACCACTCGTGCGACGCGAACGTGGGCTTCCGGGGCCAGGTCGTCTACGTGGCCATGAGGGACATCGCCGTCGACGAGGAGCTCTGCCACGACTACGCCATGGACCGCACCGACGGCTACCGCCTGGAGTGCGGGTGCGGCACGGCCGTCTGCCGCGGGGCGGTCACCGGCGAGGACTGGCGCCTTCCCGACCTGCAGGCCCGCTACGAGGGATTCTTCGTGGAGTACGTGGCCGAGAAGATCCGTGGCCTCCCGGCTGCCGGCTGACCGCCCGGATCAGGCACCCACGTCCTGACCGATCTCGGCCAGGGCGTCGCGGATGGCGACCCGCAACCGTCTGGCGATGTCGGGCGAGAGGTGCCCCACCAGGCCCTGGCCGGCTCGACCCACCTCCTCGAACGTGAGCATCACTCGTGGTTCCGCGTCCGCGTAGTCGTCACAGATGCCGACTGCCCATGAGATGGGGGTGAGCTCGTCCTCCTCGTAGTCGGGCGGATAGTCGGAGGCCTGGAACGGATAGTCGTCGATGGAGCGTCGCATCCGTTGAGTCTGGCCCACCCGCCCCGCCCGGACCGGGTCCCGTAATCCCGACTAAACCGATCGGAATAATGTTGTTTCACGGGGTGGAGTTCTGTATGTTCAACCTAATCCCGACTATACCTATCGGATTTATCAGGATTCACCTGTGACGACGACCACCACTCCCGTACTCCTGAGGCACCAGGGCGCGCCCGTGCATCCGGCGATCCCGGACCTGGAACGCCTCAACGCCCGCTTCGCCCTCGGCTACACCTCCGTGGGCTGCTGGCCGTGCACCGAGCGACCCGACCCCGAAGCGGACCCCCGAAGCGGCCGCTGGGCCAGATCGACCAGGACCGAATGCGGGCTGCACCTGTGACCGCCACCTCGCCATACGCCGTGAACCTGGACCTGAACGGTCGCCGGTCCCTGGTCGTGGGTGGCGGCACCGTCGCCGCCCGGAAGGTCCGCGGGCTGCTGGCCGCCGGAGCGCAGGTCACCGTGGTGGCCCCTGAAGCCGTCGCTGAGATCACCGGGGACCACCGGGTCCGCTGGCACCAGCGCCCCTACCGACGCGGCGAGGTGGCCTCCTACAGGCTGGCCGTCACCGCCACCGGCGACCCGAAGGTGGACAGACAGGTCTACTGGGACGCCGAGGCCGCCGACGTCTGGTTGAACAGTGCGGACGACCCAGAAAACTGCTCGTTCACCCTCCCGGCGGTGACCACCCACGACGACCTCCAGGTGGCCGTGTCCACCAACGGTCGCAGCCCCGCCGTCGCAGCGTGGCTCCGCCGCACCATCGACGGGGCCATCGGTCCCGAGCACGCAACCGTCCTGACGCTGGCCTCCGAGGTACGCACCGAGCTCCGGTCCGCCGCAGGCAGCAGCGAGTCGGCTGGCTGGGAGGCGGCCCTGGACGACCACCTCCTGGACCTGGTCAGGGCAGGCGACCTGGACGCCGCCCGCCAGCGCATCCGCACCGCCGTCGGTCTGCACGACCCCCTCATTGACGGGGCCGTGCTGTGACCGTCCACCTCGTCGGAGCCGGCCCCGGCGACCCCGACCTGCTCACCTTGAGGGCGCTGAAGCTGCTGGAGGCCGCCGACGTGGTCGTCCACGACCGGCTGGTGGACCCACGGATCCTTGACCTGATCGCCCCGTGGGCAGAGGTGATCGACGTCGGCAAGCGCCCCGGCGGACCGGCCGACGCCCAGGACCGGATCCACGACGTGCTGGTGGACGCCTCGAGGAGAGCCGACACCATCGTCCGGCTGAAGGGCGGCGACCCATTCGTCTTCGGTCGCGGTGGCGAGGAGGCCGAGACACTCCGCAGGGCCGGCGTAGAGGTGTCCGTGGTCCCCGGCATCACCTCGGCGGTGGCCGGACCGGCCGCCGCGGGCATACCGGTCACGATGCGGGGCCACGCCAGCGGCTTCACGGTGGTGACAGGCCACGAGGACCCGATAGCGGGACGCCACCTTGACTGGGACGCCCTGGCTCGCCTGGGAACGACCCTGATCGTGCTGATGGGCGCATCGCGCACCGCTGCCATCGCCGAACGCCTGCTCGCCGGCGGCATGGCTCCCGACACCCCCGTGGCCGCCATCGAATCGGCCACGACCACCGCCCAGCGGACGCTGCGGACCACCCTCTCCCAACTTGACGACCAGGTCGTCAACGCACCGGCCGTCCTGGTGATCGGCACCGTCGCCGGCCTCGACGTGACAGACGAGGCCGGGCTGGAACGACTCGTCACCGATGCCACCCTGACCGAACCCTCACCCCACTGACCCGACCACCACAGGAGAGCCGACAATGACACAGCTCACCGATCCGACCGACGTGTCGCCGATCCATCCAGAGATGGAAGCCGACATCACCAAGTTCGAGGAAATGCTGGCCGACTACCAGGCCGGCCGCATCCCGGAGGACGTGTTCCGGGTCTTCCGGCTGAACAACGGCATCTACGGCCAGCGCCAGGGCGGCACCAACCAGATGGTGCGGGTGAAGGTTCCATACGGCGCCATGACCGCATACCAACTGGACCTGCTGGCCGACGTGGTCGACGACCACAGCCGTGGATGGGGTCACATCACCACCCGCCAGAACATCCAGTTCCACTTCGTTGAGCTGGCCGAGATCCCCACCGTCATGCGCAGGATGGCCGAGGTGGGGCTAACCACCCGCGAAGCCTGCGGCGACACCGTGCGAAACGTGCAGGGCTGCCACCTCGCCGGCGCCTGCCCGCTGGAGGTCCTGGACATCACCCCGTGGGCCGAAGCCGCCTACCGGCACTTCGTCCGCAACCCGCTGGCACAGCGCCTACCGCGGAAGTTCAAGATCAACTTCTCGGGCTGTGACACCGACTGTGGCCAGGCCATGTTCAACGACGTCGGCGTGATCGGAGCCACCCGCACGTTCGAGGACGGCAGCGTGGAACGGGGGTTCAGGGTCTACATCGCGGGCGGCCTCGGCACCACGCCGTTCCCGGCGCTCGCCCTGGAGGACTTCACTCCGAAGGAGGACCTCCTGGCCACCATCGAAGCGGTGCTCAGGGTCTTCGAGCAGACCGGCAACCGGGACAACAAGCTGAGGGCCCGCCTCAAGTGGGTGGTGGACCAGCTGGGCATCGACGAGGTCCGGCGCCGGGTCCTGGCCATCCGCAATCTGCTGCCCGCCTCGGCCACCTGGCCCGGGGGCATCCCACCGGTGGTCACCGAATGGGGCGACGAGCCGGCCGGAGTGGCCGCCGGCGTGACCCCCACCGCCATGGGCCAGGGCACCCCCGTGACCCTCGGGGCCAGGAGCGACTACGACCGGTGGGTGGAGGCCAACGTGGTCCGGGGCGCCGCCAACGGCACCGTCTCGGCCTACGCCTGGTGTGAGCTGGGCGACGTCACGTCCAGCCAGTTCCGGGCTGTGGCATCGATCATCCGTGAGTTCGACGTGGACGTGAGGGTCACCAACCGGCAGAACCTGGTCCTCCGGGACCTCACCGAGGAGCAGTTGCCGGCCCTTTACGAGCGACTCGTGGAAGCCGGCATGGCCCGCCCGGGCGCCGAATTGTCACGCGACGTCGTGGCCTGTCCCGGCGCCGACACGTGCAACCTCGCCGTCACCCAGAGTCGCGGCCTGGCCAGCGCCATCGGTGCCGCCCTGGACGAGGCCGGCCTGGCCGAGGTGGGTGGCCTGCGCGTGAACATCTCCGGCTGCACCAACAGCTGTGGCCAGCACCACACGTCCGACATCGGCTTCTTCGGTGCCGAACGTCGAGCGCATGGCCAGCCGGCTCCCGGCTACCAGATGCTGCTGGGCGGCTACGTGGGCCAGGAACAGATCCACTTTGGCAAGAAGGCACTCAGGCTGCCGGCCAAGAACGCAGCTGAGGCCACCGTCCGGGTGGTCAGCAGGTACGTCGGCGAGCGTCAGGCGGGTGAGCAGTTCATCAACTGGCTGGAACGCTCCGGCGGTGTCGCCGAGGTTGCCGCAGGCCTGAAGGACCTCGACGAGTTCCCGACGCCGGACGAGGGACCCGAGTTCTACGTCGACTACGACGAGACTGGCCCGTACGTGGCCGAGATTGGCGAGTCGGAGTGCGCGACCTGATCCGGAGCCACCGGCGCCGCCCGTAGCGACGACGGCTCCGACCATGGGGCAGAATCCCGCCATGGCCCCTAAGTTCAGCACCGAGAAAACCCCGCCCTACGGCGAGGTGGAACAGGTGTCGCCCCTCGTTCGCCGGGTGGTGGCCAACAACCCGTCCAGGTTCACGTACCACGGTTCGGGCACGTTCATAATCGGCCCGGCCGGCGGTGGCGACGTCGCCATCGTCGACCCGGGTCCTGCCGACGACGACCACGTGGCTGCCCTGCTACGAGCCGTGGAGGGCCAAAGAGTCACCCACCTGCTGATCACCCATACCCACCCCGACCACTCCCCGGCGGCGGCGGCCGTGAAGGAGGCCACGGGAGCGGCCACCTTTGGCTTCGGCCCGCACCCCGCCGAGGCCATCCGGGCGCACGACGAGCGGGTACGCCATGCCATCGAGGCGGGCGACGAGCCGGAAGCCGAGGACGGTGAGGGATCGGGCGACCGTGACTTCGTCCCCGACGTGGTGACGACGAACGGTGACGTGATCACCGGTGCCGGCTTCACGTTCGAGGCACTCCACACGCCGGGCCACATCTCCAACCACCTCTGCTTCGCGTTCCGGGAGGAGGCCACGCTGTTCACGGGGGACCACGTCATGGGCTGGTCCACCTCGGTGGTCCCGGCACCCGACGGAGACCTGAACGACTACCTGCACAACCTGGAGCGCCTCCTGGACCGCCCGGAGACGACCTACCGGCCGACCCACGGGCCAGCCATCACCGATCCCATCCCGTACGTGACGGCGCTCATCGAACATCGAAGGATGCGCGAGCGCCAGATCGTGGACGCACTTGCCGACGGCCCACGCGGCATCGCCTCGATCGTGGAGGGGCTCTACGCCGACATTGACCCGGAGCTGCACAAGGCCGCCGGTGCCTCCGTGTACGCACACCTGCTGGCCCTGTCACGCTCTGGTCGGGTGGACAGCCTCGCCGCAGGCGACGAATCCGACTGGAAGGCCGACTGGCGCCTGGCCTGACGGACCCCGACGGGTCCGGCTAGGGGTGCTGGCTGGAGACCGAAACGACCTCGCCGGTCATGTACGACGAGTAGTCGCTGGCCAGGAACACGATCACGTTGGCCACCTCCCACGGTTCGGCGGCCCGGCCGAACGCCTCGCCGCCCACCAGGGACTCCAGGAGCTCGTCGCTGCTGGTCCTGGCCAGGAACGGGTGCATGGCGAGGCTCGGCGACACGCAGTTGATCCGGATCCCGGACCCTGCCGCCTCCATGGCGGAGCACCGGGTGAGGGCCATCACACCGGCCTTGGCCGCGGCGTAGTGGGTCTGGCCGGTCTGGGCCCGCCATCCGACCACCGAGGCGTTGTTCACGATCACGCCGTGGCCCTGGGCCTCCATGATCCGCAGGGCGGCCCGGGTGCAGCGCATGGTGCCGGTGAGCGTGATGTCCAGGACCCGGTCCCACTCGTCGTCCGGCATGTCCACGAGGAGGGTGTCGCCGCCCAGGCCGGCGTTGTTGACCAGCACGTCGATGCGACCGTGCTCGGCCACAGCGGCATCCATGAGGCCCTGCACGTCGGCCTCGTCGCGTACGTCGCAGATCCGGGCCAGGGGTCTGGATCCGGACACCGCCTCGAGCGCATCGGCAGCCTCGGCCAGTCGTCGCTCGTGGACGTCGGAGATTACGACCGTGGCGCCCTCCTCGACCGCCCGTCTGGCCACGGCGAAGCCGATGCCCGCACCGGCAGCGGCGGTGACGACCACGATCCGGCCGTCCAGCAGGGCATGGCCCTCGACATAGGGGGGAGCGGTCATGACAGGAGGGTAGGCGCTTCGGCGGCAGTGTCTATGATGCCGCCCCGGCTCCTTCGGCCGCCTTCTTTTCGGCCATCTCCTTCATGCGCCGCTCGAGGTCGGCGAACATGGGCATCTCCTCAGCGCCGATGGCGGTCGGGAGCCTCTC
>Ga0257107_1000065_pt1 | contig 37234 bp, 24 predicted proteins | sample LP_taG_2_FD_190178 | JGI IMG/M metagenome (GOLD analysis project Ga0257107, IMG submission 190178) | Marine microbial communities from Northeast Subartic Pacific Ocean, Canada - LP_J_2011_P26_500m | ecosystem: Environmental > Aquatic > Marine > Oceanic | place: Canada: Northeast Subartic Pacific...
GTCGTTACGGTTGTATGCAAAGCAGCCCGAGATGCGACCGTCGGTCTTGAACAGTCGGCGGACTGTGAACTCCATGTACACGTCCATTCCCATGTGGATGCCCTTCTGTTGGAGGGTGCGAATCAGCTCTAGGCCGGTGGCATCGCCGATATGTGCCAGCCTCGGGTAGGTGTGGCCGCCGAAGTTGCGCTGGCTCGTCACCCCCTTAGGCGTACGGTCGAACACCGCTCCCCACCGCTCAAGCTCGCGGATGCGATTCGGTGCCTGCTGCGCGTGGATCTGTGCCATGCGCCAGTCGCCGAGGTACTTGCCCCCCTTCATAGTGTCACGGAAGTGGATCTGCCAGGTGTCACGCGGGTCCTTGTTAGCGAGCGCGGCGGCAGCGCCGCCCTCGGCCATTACTGTGTGTGCCTTGCCTAGCATCGACTTGCAAATCATTGCAACGCTGACTCCAGCACGACTCGCTTCGATGGCAGCCCTGAGACCAGCGCCGCCGGCGCCGATGACAACCACGTCGTGCTCGTGGGTGACAATTTCGTTCATCACGGGCCACCCCAGAGGATGAAGTCAGTTAAGCCGAACATCGGATCAGTGCAGGCGTAGATGTAGAAGTCAGCAATCATCACCCAGAACAGGCTGTAGAGGGCCCAGTCCCTGTGATTCTCATTGAACAAGGTCGAGAATCTCCACATCCTGTACTTGAGGCGGCTCATCGGGTTGGCGGTCCACTCGTTTGCACCACCACCGACCAAGTGGCGGAAGGCGTGGCAACCGAAGCAATAGCCAGTGAGCAAAATGAGGTTGACCAGAAGCATCATCGAGCCGACGCTGACGCCGTAGGAATGTACGTTTGCGGCGCTGTGGAAGTTAACCGACATCCAGACGTCATAGGACAGAATTGGCAGATATATCAGGGCGACGTACATGAAATAGCGATGCAGGTTCTGGACCAATAGAAGCCCAGTCTCGCCACTGTATTCGTCCCAAGGCTTCGAGACCGCGCATCCGGTCGGCTGCTGCATGAATGCTCGGTAGTACGCTTTGCGGTAGTAGTAGCAGGTCGCCCTGAAACCTATCGGGAAGATGAGGATGAACATCGCTGGCGACATCCAAGCTAGTTCGAGTGGCACCATCGAGCCCAAGCCATCGCCCCTAGGGATTACCAAAGGGGAGAACAGAGGGCTCAGGACGTGGCTGCCCTCGCTTTCAATCCACATAGTCTGGTGCCCGGCGCTCCTGCCAAACTCCTCGAATATCCAGAAGTCGGCCTCCATCATGCCGCGCCATGTAGAGTAGACGACCATGATCCCGAGGTAGGCAGCCATGGCCGCCGGACCCTTCCACCAGTCATCTGTTCGATCGGTTTTGCCGAATCCCCTTTTCATCGGGAGCTTCATGCTCTGGCCCAACTGAATGCACCCCGTGCCCTATGGGCACGGCCAAGGCCCCATAAGGGATTGCATCCCCTTTCCCCACTATGTCTCAGTGCAAGGTTCAAGGCACTTGACTCCAACTTGGACCCAACATGATAGGCGATGACATAGAGACCTCAATCTGCCCTAACTGCGGTCACATGCCCGGAGCATGGCTTCCGGGACTTCCATGCCCAGAGTGCGGCGAGCTGATGCTCTAAGCGAGCGCTGAATAGTCAGCGTCGGCTTCCTCGATATGGACATCGTCGACATCCATCTGCGCCAGTTGGAGCTTTCCCGAGAGCTCGTCATTGACAGCGTGCCAGTAGGAATAGGCCTCGATGACCCAGATACCGGACTCGCGGGTTCCGTTGCCGCTACCCTTGACGCCACCGAACGGCAGATGTGCCTCGGCACCAGTGGTGGAGTTGTTGATGCCAGTCATGCCGGCCTTGATTCCGGTCTTGAATCGATATGCTTCGAGCCTGTCGTTGGTGTAGCAGGCGCTCGACAGGCCGTAGGGCGAGGCGTTGGCGAGGTGCAAGGCGTGATCGAAATCCCTCGCCTTAACAATCGTCACCGCCGGCCCGAAGATTTCCTCGTGGAAGCACTCCATGTCCTCGGTCACGTCAGCGTACACATGAGGCCACATGTAGGTACCCTCGGAGGCATCGCCAAGGAAGTTGGCCGGTTTGTTGTCCTCAGTGATTATCCCATCACCCCAGAGCTTGGTAGCGCCGTCCGTTTCGCACATCTCCAGAGTAGAGACGAAGTCCCTCGCGTACTTTTCCGAGAGCATCGGGCCATAGAGGACGTCGTCATGACGCATCGAGTCGCCTATTTTGGTAGACTCTACCTTCGACATGAACTTGGACATGAAATCATCGTAAATGTCCTGGTGGACTATCAGATTGCCAAGGCTCGTGCAGCGTTGTCCAGCGGTGCCGAAGGCCGCCCAATAGGCGCCCTCCACCGCGTTCTCCATGCTTGCCGAGGGCATGACCACGAGTGGATTCTTGCCCCCGAGTTCGAGCGAGCATGATACGAGATTACGACCGCAAATCTCCCCAATCATCTTGCCTACTGCGGTGGAGCCGGTGAAACTGATCTTATTGAGGAGGCCTTCGTCGACTGCGTCAACGAGGTATTGTCCAGCACCGCTCCCCCGCCCGTGGACGAGGTTGATTACGCCGTTTGGCAGACCAGCCTCGTGCATGATTCGTGTTAGCATGAACGAGAGCAGCGGAGCGTCCTGCGGGCTCTTCCAGACGCATGTATTTCCGCACATAATGGCGGGAATCATCTTCCAGAATGGGACAGCTGCAGGGAAGTTGCAGGCGTTGATGATACCACAGACGCCCAGTGGGCGGCGGTAGGTGAATAGCTCCTTGTCGGGCAGCTCCGAGTTTACTGTCTGGCCATACAGCCTTCGTCCTTCAGACTGGAAGAACAGGCAGGTGTCGATTGCTTCCTGAACAGAGCCAGCACTTTCCTTGAGAGTCTTTCCAATCTCGCGTGTTTCGACACGCACGATATCCTCCTTGTGCTCCATCAGCAGCCTGCCCATGTTGCCAATTATCTGCCCTCGGGTGGGAGCTGGCGTGGCCGCCCATCCCGGAAAGGCATCGCGCGCAACGCGCAACGCGTCGTGAACATCTTGCTTGGCCGACTGAGGGAACTCTCCGAGGCGGTCGTCCAGCCATGCTGGGTTTCGACTCTCGAAGGTATCACCGTCGCTAGCGCCTCTTAACTCACCGTTGATGATGTTGTATCCCTTGATGCTCGGGTGGCCGTTCGGATTGTCGCCGCTCATTACCTCAAACCCCGCTTCAAGTACGTGGGTCATGCCACTGCGAATGCCGCTTGTGTCATGAATCATGCGCATCGCACCCCCCTTTTCTGATAACCATTTTACATCGAGTGATATCTCCCTGTTGGTGGGTTTAACAACCCCCATAGTCAACAATGTTGTGTCCGGGGCGTATCGAAGTGGCTGAAGATTCATCTGAAAACCTCACGCTTAGGGTCGCCAAGGCCATCCCCAGCGACGTCGGTCACGGCCGCGCTAGGGTTCCCTTCGACAACGACCTCAACCTGAAGCCCGGCGACATCATCGAGATCAAGGGAGAGAGAAGGACCGCCGCCATTGTCTGGCGCTGCAGGCCCGAGGACGCAAACTTGGGAGTAATCAGGATAGACGGCATCATCCGCAAAAACGCAGGGGTGAGCTTGGGAGATCGTGCCGAAATCAAGAAGGTTGAGGTCCAGGCCTGCCAGAAACTCGTTCTGAGCCCAGTGATGGCCAAGCAGCAGAAGGTCAGGTTCGGCCCGGGCATCGAGGGCTTTGCCCGCAGGGGACTCAATAAGCGCCCGGTTGTGGCGGGTGACAGGATTTTCATCCCGGGTATGACGCTGTTTGCAGAGGCACTCCCATTCGCTATCGTGCAGACGACCCCCAAGGGTATCGTCCAGGTTCTCCCTGACTCCGAGATTATCATTAAGGAGGACGCTGTTGACCAAGAGGAGCAGGATTTAGTCCAGACAATCTCCTATGAGGACATCGGGGGAATAGGCGAACAACTCCAGAAAGTCAGAGAAATGATTGAACTTCCGCTCAAGCATCCCATACTGTTCCGCCGCCTAGGCATTGACCCCCCACGGGGCGTGCTCCTACACGGCCCGCCAGGTACAGGGAAGACACTCATCGCCAAGGCAGTGGCCTCGGAGACCAAGGCCCATTTCACCTCTATCAACGGCCCAGAGATTATCTCGAAGTACTACGGGGAGAGCGAGAAGCAGTTGCGAGAGATCTTCGACGAGGCGGCTGCCAACGCTCCTGCTATCATCTTCATCGACGAGTTGGACAGCATCGCCCCGAAGAGGGAGGACGTGACAGGCGAGGTCGAGCGACGCGTCGTCGCACAACTACTAACTCTCCTCGATGGAATGGGGGGCCGTGAAAACGTCGTGGTCATCGGCGCGACCAACCGACGTGACGCGATAGACCAAGCGCTGCGCAGGCCAGGTCGCTTCGACCGTGAGTTGGAGATCGGCGTTCCAGACAAGAACGGAAGGGGGGAGATTCTCGGTATTCACACTAGGGACATGCCAATCAGCGACGACTTCAACATCGAATGGTTGCTCGAAAACACCTACGGTTTCGTTGGAGCTGACATCTCTGCTCTCGTGCGCGAGTCGGCCATGAAGGCCCTGAGAAGATACCTCCCTGAGATCGATCTGGACGAGGAGCAGATACCCCCTGAGGTCATCGAGAAAATGGAGGTCCGAATGAGCGATTTCCAGGAGGCGGTCAAGGAGATCGAACCCAGTGCACTGAGGGAGATTTACATCGAGGTGCCAGAGGTCACTTGGGATGAGGTTGGTGGCCTCGAGGACATCAAGGAGCGCCTCAAAGAAAGCATCGAGTGGCCACTGACGATGCCTGAGAAGTTCGTTCACTTCGGCATCAGTCCCCCGCGTGGTATCATGCTCTTCGGGGCGCCCGGTACGGGCAAGACTCTCATCGCCAAGGCCATAGCGAACGAAGCAAAGGCGAACTTCATCACCATCAAGGGACCAGAACTCATCTCCAAGTGGGTTGGCCAGTCTGAGAAAGCTGTCCGAGAAGTCTTCAAGAAGGCCAAACAAGCCAGCCCCTCCATCGTCTTCCTCGACGAGTTTGAGAGCATCGCTGGTATACGCAGGAGCAACTCTGGGGACGGCTCCGACGTCATGAACAGGGTCGTCAACCAACTCCTCAGCAGCATGGACGGGGTCGAGGGCATGGAGGGTGTGATTGTGGTCGCAGCGACGAACCGCCCGGAGATGATCGACCCCGCGCTGCTTCGCAGTGGGAGATTCGAGAGAGTGCTCCACATCCCGCCCCCCGACAATGACTCGCGGAAAGCCATCTTGAGGATTCACGCCGACGCCATGCCGATTGGGAGGTTCAAGATGGACGAACTCGCCTCCAAGATGGACAATTACACCGGCGCTGACATCGAGGCGGTTTGTCGAGAGGCAGCCCTGATTGCCATGCGCGAGGATAAGAAGACGGTGTCGAAGAAACACTTCGAGCAGGCAATCGGACGTGTGAGGCCGTCTGTGAACGAAGATATGATGCAATATTACGGCCGTATGGAGTCGATGCTGACAAGCGGCCTTGAGTCCGTTCGCAGGAGTTCCGGAGGGATGCCGGGCATTGAATCAATATGAGGGAACCAGATGCGTACTACCTTCGGCCAGGAGATTCTAACTAGGAAGGTGGTGGACGCGGCGGGCGACCTACTCGGGCACCTCGCAGACTTCATCGTCGACGTCGACACAGGCAACATCGTGGCAATTCTAGTCGTAACCGAATCAGGAATCGACCCCAACGAGCTACCATGGCCCACCTCTGAGGGGCTACTCTCAGTGCCTGTGGAGGAGGTCGCCAACGTCGGCACGGTCGTAGAACTGTCCCGTTGAGGCGATGCACCTTCCGTTCATGGTCGCATAACGGTCTTAAGACCAACTTCTGGCTCGTCGCGACGTAGTACGTCAGAGGGGGCTCGAAGCGATGGACTGGAAGCAATTGTCACGAAAACTGACATCGAGGAGCGGCAGAAGGACGACGCTGGTCGTTTCCTTCTGGTCCTTGCTAGCCATCCTGGTCCTGTCGATTGCGATGACCTACGTGGTCCCCGGTCAGACCCAGCAGTCGGCATACGGGGATGAGTGGAACGATCTCGGCGCCTTCCGAGCTGAGTTAAACGACATGGGCATCGAGACTACCGCACTAGTCTCCAGCCCGCTCCTACTGAGCGACATCGATCAACCAGAACAGACCGTCTTCGTTATCTCGGGAGTCGAGAGAGACACCATCTCCCTTCCCAGGTTCACCGGGGACGACGACGTGATCCAGTTCTCCGAGGGCGACGGCTACACCTCCTCGGAGATAGTGGCCATCCAGGATTTCGTCAATCGAGGAGGCACTGTGATGCTGATGGATGATTTCGGCTATTCGAGCAACCTCGCAGCCGAGTTCGGTCTTGAGTACACGAATCACAGGCTCTATGCCGATCACAGCTACGACAGTACCCTCGGCTCTGACTTTGTTTGGGTCAACACCTCATCTGCGTTCAACTTCACCTCCGCCCCAGGGACGCAGACGCAAATCAACCCCTGCTTGAGGGACCTCGACAAGGACGGGGTAATCGACGTGCTGGACAACGATCCGGACGACCCAGAAGTGGGCGCCGCTCTGGTCAACTCGAGAACCTCGGGCCTATGCGCACACCGATTCCTCGGAATCGACGAGGTTACGTTGGAACCAATTTGGGACTGGTCCGAGGAATACGAGCTCCTCACCAACACTCCATCCGCATTCGAGAAGGCGTCCTCGTACAACCCTGCAGAGCACAGATACGTCATTGCTAGGACGACGCCGGACTCATGGCTTGACAAAAATGATGACGGGAACTACACCATAGGGGGGTATGCAGCGCTAGGGATACAGGGCGACGAGCAGGGGCCCTTCCCAGTCTATGTGCGCTATTGCGACAAGATACTCTGCAGGACGGCCGACTCAGGAAGGGTCCACTTCATCTCCGATGGTTCCATCTTGATCAACTCTCTCTACGACCCCAACTTCGAGTCCCAGTACCTCGGCCTAGTTCCGGACAACGACAACAGGAAGTGGGTTCTAGATATAGTCGCAGAGGCCCTGCTCCTGAATGACAACGGGACCTCTCCGAGCGAGGATGCCCTCGTAATCTTCGACGAGAGCCGCCACCAACAGCCAACGTTGTTTGGAGACACCTACAACCTCCTATACTACCTCCTGATTTACTTCACGAACGACTGGATGGCCATGCTGATCCTATTCCTCACACTCTTCGTTTTCTTGGAGTCTGTCCTAATCAGGAAGGAGGATCCGGAGGACTGGAAACACGTCTTCAGGGTCGTCTACTATGGGTTCGGCGATGCCAAGCGCTACGAGTACTACCAACGTTCCGAGAAGATTCGTCAGGTGCTATTGACCCGAGTGAGGCACATCAACGCCCTAACTAGAGAGGAGTTCGATGCGCTACCCGCGGCCGAGCTGCAGCAGATGGTACGTGACCCCGTGCTGATTCGATTCATCTTCGAGGATCGCAAGTATCGTCCCGACGAGCTAGTAGGCATCGTCAAGCGCATCAAGCAATGGGGGGCAAGCGGGTTGGAGGGTGGATGAGCAATGTGGACTCGTAAGGCAGCCATCATGCTGGCAGGGGGAGTCAGCCTCATCCTAGTGGGTATGATGATCTCCAACTTTCAACTGATGATCATCGGTCTGACCTTCATCTCTTTCATTTCCATCAACGGTTGGATAGAAGGGCATTCGACCCTCGAAATCACTCGGTTCGTGCCGCATTCCAACGTCTATAAGGGTGATTTGATCGATGTGACCTTGACCATCTCCAACAACTCTTACAAGAGGACGCAGCAACTCGAAATCTTCGACAACGTGCCCCATAAGATGAAACTCAGGCACGGCATAAACCAGATGCGCCTGAACCTCGGTCCCGGCCAGACGACGAAGATCGAGTACAAGCTCCGCTGCCCACTGCGTGGACACTACACCATCGGGCCCATCTCGGTGCGCTACCGCAACGCCTTCGACCTATTCGTCAGTGAGTCGAAGATCGATGACATATGCAACATCACCGTGTTCCCACAGATTAGAGAGATCGAGGACGCCATGCTTAGGGCCGACGTCCCGAAGATGTACACCGGAGCGACCACGCTGAGGACACCGGGCCCTGGAATGGAGTTCTACTCCCTGAGGGAGTACCTGTCCACCGACCCACTGCGCTCGATTAACTGGAAGGCCTACGCGAGAACGGGCGATTTGATGGTCAACCAGAAGACGAGAGACGCGGTGACTGACGTGTTCGTCATCCTCGACACGAGGGAGGTCAGTAGAATCGGCACCGTCCTGAAGAATCCCCTGGAAATGGGCACGGTTGCCGCATCGTCGATATCCAACCACTTCCTCAAGCGCAAGGATTCGGTAGCCCTCGTGACCTACGGGAGTAAGATGGACTACCTCCCTCCCGACACTGGCGACAAGCAGCACTACAAGATCCTGAGCAGGCTTGCTTCGGTGACTGCCACGGGGTCCATGCCCCTTCAAGCAGTTACCAACGCCCTCGCACCCAGAATAAGCCGAGGCTCACCAGTCTTCATCATCAGCAGCCTAGAGGGAGACGGCACCACCCTACCTGCAATCCGAAACCTGTCCGGCAAGGGTCACGAGGTAATCGTGCTGTCACCCAGTAGCATCGACCTAGAGCGACTCGTCAGCAGGATTCCGAGGATGTCCTACGAGGTCCTCAAGCTCGAGCGCCAGAACAGGCTAACCGCGGTCTCGGGATTTGGGGCCATGGTGATCGATTGGATGCCCGAGGTAGAACTCTCGCAGGCGCTGTTGCAGTCGAGGGGAGTATAGGTGAGAGCATGACCATGGAGAAGAAGAGCCACGAAGTTACAGAGACCCTCCATATCCCGGCACTGCGGAGGAAGTGGCAGATTCTTGCTCTGCAGCTTATCTCGACGGCTTCGCTGTTCTCCCTCCTGAAGAGGATGAGCGAGATCTACGGCCCTTGCAGCGATCAGTTCATCATCGACCACAGCGCGACCTCATGGTGCCCCTCCTACGAGCACACGAGGGGCTTGATGTGGCTTTCCAACCAAGGTGATTTACTGATTCCTGATATCCTATTGGGACTCGGGCAAACGGGACTCGCCTCGTTTTTCGGACCGCTGGTAATCTGCGTGGCAGCAACCGTGGCATGGGCCCAACTGCGATCCCAGAGTCAAGAGTTCCAGACTCAAGTCCAACGGGGCGTCATAATCGGATTCGTCGCTTGGATGTTCGTACCATTCGTGCTCTTCTGGGTCATCGCGATGGTGTTCAACGGCCCTCACATCCCATTCGGCCACGAGGACGAGGCACTGAACCACCTAGACGTGCTCTTCTCTCCCTTCGGCTTCGTATTCGAGCTAGTCTTCCTAGGAATCGTCTTCGCTCCCGTGCTCGCCGGGCTCGTGGGAATTTGGGGACTTTCGAAGAGACCGATATCATGGGCAATTGGATACTACCTCGTAGTCATCAGCATCCATGCAGTGCTGACCTTCGAGCCAATCGTCACCGAGGTCGATGTTGGACTTCGGGCCCTCCCCAGCCAGATTGGCGAGGGCACAACGTTCGGAGGACTGATTTCTCCGTTTGCATCCTCCCTCCTTGGAATCGCAGTGCTGATGCTGGTCTTCCTGGAGTCTGGCTCCGCGGCCATCAACCACCTCGAATACGCCGCCTCCCTACCTGAGGACACCAAGAGGAACGCCGAGTACGTGAAGCAGTTCAACAACGTCGTGAACGCTCACTTGGTGCACATGTCCGTTGTAATCACGCTCGTGGCCCTCACTACTGCGCTCGCCCTCGCCTTCGATGACCTAATGATCTCGTTCGTCGGCGTCCTAGAGGGAACACAGTGGACTGGACAGGTCAAGGAGTCCCTTGAGTTACAGATGACCTACGGGAAAGTCATATCGGCCAGTCTTTTCCTACTGGTAGTCGCCGGAATGCGCTTTGTAGTGCCATGGCAGAGTATCGTTGGGTACCTCGAATCCAGCATCGCCAAGTTGCGCGCCTGAGCCCCCTTCACAATTGCATCCTTACTACCAGCTTGCCCAGCGAGGTCGCGAGTATGGGAACGAGAATCACTAGGCTGCACGCGGTAGCAATCATCGCCGTTCCACCAAGCCACTGTTCGAGAAAGTATGCTATCTCGGGGGCAGCGATTACCGCACCCGCGGCGAACAGTATGAGCGAGCCCCTGTCGATCCATGGGGAGAAGCTACGGACACTCACTTCGCTACGTTCTGGCAGTGACCCTACCCCAGCCATACTTCGATGGCCGGGGCCATGGACATCAATTCACCGGAAGAAGCGATGCTCACAGGTATACGTGGGTTCAAGCCGAGGTCCTTGCGGGGTGAACCATGGGCTCCCCTCTGATTATTGAGACCTGCAGCAGGTGCCGCTCAGACGCCGTCGTACATCAGGCATACAGCGGACAGCATCTCTGTGGCAGGCATCTCGCCTCGTCTATCCGGAAACGGACATCGAGGGAGCTGCGCCTCCAGCTCGAGTTGCCCAAGGACGCCCGTCACGAAGACGGCTCGCCCTATCGCATCCTCGTCGCAGTATCGGGTGGTAAGGATTCGGCGGTTCTGCTCACCATGATGGTCGACATCATCGGACGCCGCCGCGACATCGAGCTCATCGCCGGGTGCGTGGACGAGGGCATCGACGGCTACCGCGCACCCTCGCTCGAGTGCGCCAGAGAGTTGACTGGGAGCTTGGGAATCCGCTTCGAGACGCTGGGCTACGAGGACATGGGCTACGGGCGCATGGACGAGGTGGTGGGCAAGATGCCAGCGATGGGGGAGAACCATGTCGAGGCCAAGGGCCTGATGCCTTGCTCGTACTGCGGAGTGTTCCGCCGCCAGAGCCTCAACGCGCTGGCCAAGAAGGTCGACGCAGACGTAATGGCTCTGGGTCACAACCTCGACGACATGGCTCAATCCATACTGATGAACCTCCAAAAGGGGGAGATCGACCGCTCGGTCAGGCTAGCTCCGCACACACGGATGCCCATTGACGGAATCGCCCCCCGAATTGTCCCACTGCGCTGGATACCCGAGCAGGAGATCCACGCTCACGCCATTCAGATTGGACTTCCGTTCTACCACGGGGAGTGCCCTCACGCACCCGGCGCAATGCGCCAGCAAAGCCGGGCTGTGGTAGCCAAGCTGGAGTCGCAGACCCCCGGTGCGCGCCACGGCCTTCTGCACTCGCTCGACCAGATTCGCGCCCTACATCACGAGGTCCATCCAAAGGCCAAGAACGAGGTCAACCGGTGCGCTGAGTGCGGTGAGATTACGAGTAAGGACATCTGTCAGGCCTGCACGATGAGGCAGTGGCTGCTGTCAGAATCTTCCTGAAGCAGTTCCTAGGGACTGATTCGGCTAGATGATGTTCTCGATGATCTCTTCGAGGTCCTGGCCGCTCCCGCAGTAGTAGCACCTGACCTCCAACGGGTCTCGGCTGATTACGCACAGCCTCTGTGGCAGGGGCTCGCGGGCGTTCTTAGTGATGCAGTTAGAGAACGAACAGTTGGCGATGTTGACCAGGTCGTCAGCGAGCTCTACCTTCAGCTTCTCAGCTACCGCGTGGTTGCGAATGATGGCGATGCTGGCAGTCGGAGCAATCAGGGCCAATCTGTCCAGTTCCTCCTGGTTCAGCTCCCGGTCCTCAACCTTGAGGACGTCCTTGCGACCTAGCTTGTCGCTGGGCACGTTCATCACTAAGGACACGGGGGTCGTCCTAGTCATGTCTATTCGCAGCATTTGGATGACTTGAAGGGCGTGGCCAGCGGGGATGTGGTCGACGACTGTTCCGTTGCGAATAGCAGTAACCCTACGCATCTCGGTCATCACTTCACCTTCTTCGGCACGTCGACGCCGAGGCTTCTGCAGAGCAGCGCCATGCGGGTCGGGACTCCATTGAAGGCCTGCTGGAAGTAACGAGCGTAATCCGTGGAATCAACGCTGGAATCAATCTCGTTCACCCTTGGAAGGGGATGCATCACTGCCATACCTTCCTTGGCCCCCGCTAGGTCAGAGGCTGTCAGCTTGTAGATCCCGGCTACCTTGGTGTACTCGTCCTCGTCTGGAAACCTCTCCTTCTGAATCCTAGTCATGTAAATCACATCCGCAACATCAATCTGGTCATAGAGCGAGTCGGTCTCTGTGACCATGGCCCCGTGGGCTCGGAGGTCCGAGACGATTTCGACCGGCATCCTCAGCGTGCTCGGTGATACTAGGGTGAGACTGGCTCCGAAGCGAACTAGAGCGTGTGAGAGGCTGTGGACAGTGCGTCCGTAGCGCAGGTCTCCCACGAGGACCACGTTGAGCCCCTCGAGCGAGTCGTGGGCCTGGCGGATTGTGAACAGATCGAGGAGGGTTTGCGTGGGGTGGTTCCCGGCGCCATCTCCTGCGTTCAGAATCGGTATCTCGACGGCATCGGCACTGTATTGGGCGGCTCCCTGGCGGGGGTGGCGGATTGCTGCCACGTCGGCGTAGCCGTCAATCATCTGCATGGTGTCGTAGAGTGTCTCGCCCTTGGCAACGGAGGTCCCAACGGAGCTGAAGTTGATTACTGAGCCCCCAAGGCGCTTCATTGCGGTCTCAAAGGACATCCTAGTCCTTGTTGAGTTCTCGAAGAACATGTTCGCCAGCACCCTGCCCTCGAGCAGTGGTAGGTGGAAATCTCCCTTAGCGACAGGAACAAGACGCTCAGCGGCGTCGAGAATCGAGATAATCTCATTGTTGGTGAGATCGTCCATCGTCACTACGTCGCCCATGCCTCTCCTGCCCCACGCGGCGGCGCCCCTCTCATATGCCTTACCATCGGCATTGAATCACGATTTGACGCCATACCGGCGTCTTGATGAGGAACATGCCGTCCCCGGGGCTCGATGATAATCAGCCGGACCCCCGTCAGGGTCTCGTTCTGCGGCGGTGGCACCGACGTAGACGAATTCGCCTTCGTCGAGCCGTCAGGGGGCAGGGTGACCTCAATAGCCATGGATCGGCATGTGTACGTAACACTCAACCCGAGGTTCGACGACAGCATCAGAGTCTCGTACTCCTCAATGGAGATCGTCGACGCCCTCGACGACGTGCAACATGACCTCGTAAGGGAAGCTATGCGCCTCACCGGAGTCATCTCTGGGGTGGAGATCACCACCATCGCGGACATACCAGGTCGTGGCACCGGACTGGGCTCCTCGTCATCGGTGACAGTTGGGCTGCTCAACGCGCTGCACGCCTTCGCAGGAAGACAGGCATCCAAGGACCAGTTAGCGGAGGAGGCCTGTCACATCGAGATAGACGTCCTCGGCGCCCCCATCGGCCGCCAGGATCAGTACGCCGCCGCCTTCGGCGGGGCCAACTCGATCAGCTTCGGCCCCGACGGTGTCCTCATCGAGCCAGTCGGACTCAGCGACCAGACCATCGACACCATCCGAGACGAGTTCACTCTGGTCTACACCGGCCTCACACGCAGCGCCAGCAGGGTGCTCGACGAGGCATCGGTCGACTCCAACGACAAACTCGCCCGACTGCGCGCTATTAGATTGCAGGCGGACTTGGCACGAACGATGCTGGAGTCAGGAGAACTCACGGCTCTTGGCGCACTCCTCAACGAGGCGTGGCTCAACAAGCGTGGCATCTCGCCCAGCGTAAGCAACACTGAGATTGACGCTCTGTATGACCTCATCATGGGCCTAGGTGCGAGCGGTGCCAAGCTCCTGGGCGCCGGGGCCGGGGGCTTCTTTCTGGTCCACGGCCATGCCAGCCTCAGGGATAGGCTCACCCAAGAGTTGGGACCTGCTATTGGGCTCTTGCCCCTAGGCATTGATTTCGATGGCTCAACAATCATCCATGGCGGCGGGTCATAGGTGGAAAAGATGGACCGTTCTGCCATAGTCTGCTTTGTGCTGTGTTTCATAATGTCTTCATCGACAGTTCTGGTGGTTCAAGACACCAGTCGAGACGACCCTCCATTGGATGACTCCTACACTTTCCAATCCTCGACCGCCTACAACGGGAATTACACAATCCAGGGACAGGCATTCCTGAACTTCAGCGCGCCCATCGCTGCAAGCTCCTCGTTGTCAGCTACGTGGTTCGCACAGGCGACCGTGTCCGATGACTACGGCACAGGCCTGCTTGAGAACCAGTCACTCGGTCTCAGGGCGCAGATTGATCTATATTTAGGCGACTCCGATGGTTGGGTAGATTCCTCGGAAGCGGACGACTTCGCCGCCATGGTAGCCTCGGCGAGGAACTGGACAGATGCTGCTGTAGGCGGCTGCTGCACATTCGACTATATTCCTATGAACGCACCTTCAGGCAACGAGGTTTCCGTGGTGTCACCTTTGACCGGACCAGTCAATGCTACGAACGGAACTTGGGGCTGGTCCGAGTCAGCGGACTTGACCGGTGTGACCGACGGCCGGACCATGAGGGTACTCGATCTTCCTAGAGTCGGTGCTCTCATCGAAGAGTTGCCACTCAGCATCACCCTGCCCGAGAATTGGGAAGTCCAGTTCAGTCCAATGATCGAGATCTTCAGCGGCGAGCCGCGGAACTTCACCGTCAATCGCACCCAAGCGCCCGTGGCCTACAACATCCGAATCACCATTGGCGAGAATTTTCCACCTTCGATATCTGCATCGAGATTCCCAGCCACCTCCTCTTCCGTTGCCCTCGATAGACCTTCGTCGTTCTCCGCTGTGTGCAACGATGGGCCCTTGGAGTCACCAGTCATAGAGTGGTCCGTGAGCAAGGACGAGTCACTTATCACTACGTTCCAGAACCCGTGGTTTGAGTTCTCTCCCGCTGATCACGGCTTCTCCCATGGCGATGTCGCGAGCGTAGCCGCAACGTGCACCGACTCCCATGGGATGGCTTCGCACTGGTACGACAACGTCGGGATCGATGGCGTCCCACCGGAGTGGACCGGGGGCCTGTTGGTCGACACCGACTCCGAGCAGCGAGTGCATGACCTCTCTAAGTACGTCATTGAGGTGGATGCCGGCAGTGAGTTGGTCTTCGATGTCAACGGCTCCGACGAACTGGGACTTCCCGTGAAGCTGGAGCTGTTCACGAACATCTCCGAGGGCTGGAGGCAGTACGGTGTTCAGCAGAAGACCTTTCAGTTCACAGCAAATCAGGGTGCCGGGGTGAATGGGGCCCATCTCAGCATAGACGAGAGGCACCAATCCAAGGACCCCACCATGCTGAGCATGCTCCTACAACTGTCTGACGATGCGGGAAACATCGCTTTCCAAGAGTGGGTCATCAGGGTCTTGGATGCAAGCCCCCCAACTATCATAATGGACGTAGCGGTGGATGGGATCCTGTTCGAGCCAGATGACGAGATCCACGAGAACGACGCAATCCTACTGGTATTCTCGAAGTCGTTTGATGACCTCGATGCTATCGAAAACCTCACCTGGTCAGTCTCCCTAGATGGTGTAGACTTGGTAACCAATGGGGGTTGGTCCAGCATCGAGACTATTGAGCTTGAGAACACCTCCCTCGGCCTCGGTGGCCACGAGGTGATTGCGACGGCTACCGACTCCTCCGGCAACACCAGGACGGAGTCGTACGAACTCACCGTTCACCCGACGAAAGGAGCTCATCTCATCGTCATCGAAAAGTCGCACTCAGGTGGGGTCGACATAGGGAGCAGTATGACCTTCACTGTCCTGATTGAGAACCAGGGCTCCGACCCGGCCTTTGCGAGGGTTTGTCTCGAGGGTAACTGCAGCAGGTACGAGAACTTCCCAGGTGCCACGCTGGAAGACGGTGCGACCTCTTCTACCATCAAATTCGAGTTTGTCCCCGTTAACGAAAGTCTCGAAGGCCTCCAAGTCGAGTGGGACAGCGCCATTGCCGGAACCAACGGTGTCATCCCACTGGAATACAGCATTAATCAGGGCACCATAGCGAGCGAGGGCTTCCAGTCAGGCGCATTGGTCGTGGCATTTCTGCTCACCATCGCCATGCTGTTCGCCATAGGGAAATCGTCTGCGGATTCGTGATTTCGACATCGCGCAGCCTACCGCATACCTATTGACCCCCTCAGTGACACCAAATGGTGTGGTCATGCTTCCAGACTACCCCGATAGGGTCATCGCAGAACATCACAGACGCGTGGAGATAGCAGCCTTAGCGGGGACTTTGCTGCTAGTGGCTACTGGAGCATGGTGGCTACTGGAATCGATGGACAGCGAGTCCGACTCGTTGTTGAGACTCGGACCTGTGGTGTTGATGTTCTCAGCAGCGGTCTTGCTGCCCGACCTAGTTGAGTTCGGCCCGATGGAGCGCTCGAGAATCGCCACCGTAGGAAACGTGACATGGCCACCTCTGCTCGCTTTCACGGCGATACAGCATAGCCGGGGTGCCGAATTGCTGCCCCTAGCCATCATGCTCATCATCGTCCTCGCGTTGTGGTGGTCTTCTCAGTTGATTCTAGGTGCGACCCTCGAGTCGCGACATTGGAGGGGGCTGACCTCCCTCGCCGGCCTCGGTATCGCGCTGCCCGTCCTCTCTTCGACAACCAATCCATTGGCTTGGGGAATCGTCGTCGTCCCTTCACTGGCTACCATTGTCCCGGATTTGTGGGCCAAGGACGACCTTCACGACGAACGCAAGGAGTTTCGCTCGCTCCTCAAGGAGTCAGAGGTGCGCCTGCTGGAGCTCCAATCTAAGAATCCCAGTATGCAGCAGCCTGCCTCGCTGCTCAAATCCGCCCGCGAGGAGGGTTGGGACGACCCTGAGAGGGGTATGCTGATGCTTGCAGAGGCAGAGCGCGAGGCAGAACGCATCCTCGCCTTGAGCGAGGATCTCGGAGCAATCCGTGACGACGCCAAGGAGGCCATCGAACGTGCGGAACGCGTATCCGATATCCCAAAGGGACCCAGACGTTTCTACGACCTCGCATCTAGGGAGGCAGAACACGGCTCGCTGCGTGAGGCCGAGCAACTCTTGCGCACGGCCAAGGCCAAGGCGAATCAGATTGAGGAGCACTGGCGCGCCGCGGCCGACGCCATCACCGAGGCCGAGGCGGCAATTGGCAGCGAGAGCGGGCACATGGTCGAGAGCGTGCGGGCCATCCTGAGTGCGGCCAAGGAGACCATGGACAACGAGGAGCCCGAGGAGGCTCTCGCCATCGTATCCTCGATCGCGGCTCATATGGATAGCATAGGGGACATTCACGACGAGGCAACGAAGGCGCTTGACGACGCCGAGCACGCTATGGTTGCAGCAGAGGGCGACCTTCCAGTCAAGAGCACCGAGCAGCTCGCTGAGGCCAAGCAGGCCATGGAAGCAGGCAACGCAGCCTTGGCAAAGGGACTTGCAGACAGTATCTCGAGAGAGATTAGGCTGATCTCCGATGCCATGAAGGAGACCCAGAGGGCGCTTCGGCAGAGGAAGCAGATCGAAGATAGGTTCCCCGAAGGCGAGGCGAGGTCAGCATGGGACGAAAGGCTCGATTCCGCTGCATCGTTGGCAGATGAGAGGAAATGGGTCGACGCCGCCGAGTCCATGGGTCACTTGACTTCAGACCTTGAGGCGTTTGAATCTGAGCGCAACGAGGCCAAGAATCTGCTCGACTTCCTTCAAGAGGATTGGCTGACGCTGAGGAAACGACTTGACTCTTCAAGCATCGGCCCTGGCGACAGTGGCAGGATGAAGGCCGAGAAGGCCATCGCAGATGCCGAACAGGCTCTGGAGGGTGCGGAGCTGCAGACATGCCTCGAGGCTTTGGGAGTAGCCGATGCGGCCATCGAGTCACTAAGGCGAAGGGTATAGGTGGACAGATGCGAATCGAGGCAGTGGCACTGACGATCAGCTTGGCACTTCTCCTGGCTACTATGGCAGGCTGCACCGGCATATCGGACGACGACGATGACGGCATTTCGAACGCAGACGACAACTGCTTGGAGGCCCAAAACTTCGATCAGGTCGATACTGACGCCGACGGACTTGGGAACGCCTGCGATGATGATGACGACGGTGACGGAGTCGCCGACTCGGATGATGCGCTTCCCCTTGACCCCGGGGAGACTACCGACATGGATGGTGACGGTAAGGGAGACAACTCGGACGGCGATGTTGATGGCGACGGAATCGGCAACGGCAATGACGCATTTCCCTTGGACACGAGCGAGAGTGTGGACACCGATGGCGATGGCATTGGGGACAACGCCGATGATGACGATGACGGCGACGGCATCGCCGACGCTTCAGACCCCTTCCATCTTACTCCAGCAACATCTCTGGACTCCCCTGGACCGTTCATAGTGGGGACCGACGACTTCACTTTCACAGGAAGCACAGGCATCGAGATAACGGTTCAAGTCTGGTTTCCCACTGCCGATTTAGAGGGAGAGGAGGTAATCTACGACAACATTTACCCTGGAGGGGCGTGGGATAGCGCAACCCCTGATTGCTCGCAGACCCTCCCAGTGGCATTATACAGTCACGGAACTGGGTATGGACTCAGGTGGATGTCCGCCTTCCTAACCGAGAGGCTGGCAAGCCACGGATTCCTTGTCATCGCTCCCGATCACGTGGACGACACACTCTTCGACTCAGACAACGCTAAGTTGTATCAGACCCTTCTCAGACGGCCAGTCGATCTCTCTGACACTTTCGACTGGATGGTGGAAAAATCAGAGGGAAAGAGGGAATTCCAGGGTTGCATTGACCCTAGTTCGGGCTATGCCGTCATGGGTCACTCCGGGGGGGGTTACACGGCTCTGACTGCCTCTGGAGCAACCATTTCCATCGATGATCTCGAGGCTGACTGCGGAACTGGCATCGATTTCTACTGCTCGATGCGTGACACTTGGCTGGAGTCTCACCCAGGTTCGGATACCATCGATCTCAGTGACGACAGAATATGGGCTACAGTCGCTCTCGCTCCGTGGGACGCATTCGTCTTGGGAACCGGACTAAGGATGGTTCAAACCCCCACGCTGGTCCTAACAGGTGATGCCGATGCTACGACTAACCTGTCAATGGTTATGGCCATCGTAGGGAACCTCGAAGACCCATCTGCCCTATTCGGGGTGTTGAAGAACGCCGGACACTACCACTTCTCACCTATCGGATGCGACGCTTATGGCTGCGATGGCCTGCTTAATCTCAGCATCTCCAAGGAGCTTACGAACGAGGTAGTCACGCTCTTCCTAGCCCAGCAACTCCAATGGCCCGGTTCCAGCGATATCGAGATGCCCGATTCGGAACATCTGGAATGGCAGTGATGGGCCACCGTCGCGCTCAATTACCCGCATGCATTCGCTATGCCCCGGCGGATATGGTCTAGGGGCTATGACTGCAGGTTCCCAACCTGCCAACGCGGGTTCGATTCCCGCTATCCGCACCATTAACGCAGTCTATCGAAGTACGTGATGCAGGCAATACTCATTCAGCCAATTTGCTTATATCGCAAATGCCGATGATAATCGTCTTATGGACCAAACACTGGACCTGCAGGTTGCCGCACTGATTTTCTTGGCCGGCACACGATGCCTCGTCACCGGTGAGTTCGCTGGTGACGTTGAGACGATGAGTGACAATGAAGAGGAACTGGACGAGCCAGCGCCAATTTTCCCCATCGCAATCGAATTCCCCTATTCCCGTCCAAACCTGTCTGAGTTGGGGTTGTGACTCACTGGAATTGTCAAATCTTCTCACCATGTCAGTCAAAGGCGAGGGCGGTCATCGAGGCACTATGAATGGCGTTTCCGCCGTGCGCGTGCTCACCTTGTTCGCAATCGCTTCCTTGGCCGTGGGAGGCTGGCTACATCAGACTGATGAGGCTGATTCCGTTTCGGAGGAAACAAACGAATTCAATTTCGATACTGCCATGACTGCCGAATCAGGGGATTCGGACGATGAAGCGGAAGGGGCACGAGCGCTGATCCCAGAAGCCGAATCCGATGATTCCACCAGCACCTTCTCGGATCTGTCGTTTGGGTTGATTGCTGGGGGGGCGGGAACACTCGGCTCCCTAACAATCGCGGCAACTGTTTCCGAGGCGATTCGCGTGACGGTCCTCGTTGCACTATTGGCTCCGATGCTTGCAATGAGGGGGAACGGCGACGACCTACTGACTAGGGGCCGCATCCTAGGATATCTCGAGGGCAACGCCGGCATCCACTTCTCGGCCCTGAGGGACGCACTCGGGCTAGCTAACGGAGTCACTGCGTACCACTTGCATGTGCTCGAATCTCAGGGTGGGGTCATCTCCTGGAGGGATGGCAAGCTCCGGCGCTATGCCATCGCTTCCCTTTCTCGCGAAGAGATCGGAAGAATCAGGAATCCCATCATTGGAACGCGCCTCGCAATACTGGAGGCCATCGCCAATTCTGGCAACGTTGGGATTTCTGGCACCAAAGTCAGGAAGAAACTGGAGATTTCACGGCAACTCTTGAGTCACCACATTAGGGAATTACGCAACGCTGGAATGGTGGAGGCGGCCGCCGAAGCGCGACGTCCACCTTGGAGACTCTCCGAGGCAGGCCAGTTGGCCCTGCTGTCTTCCCTCAGTGTTTCGAGTTCCGAGGCAGCAACTTGAGTCTAGATGATGAACCCTATTTGTCCAATCATCATACCAACCGCTTGATATGAGGCGCGATTGCCCACAGTTCCATGGATAACCGAACCACTAACGCGATACTCATTCTTGTCGTGCTGCTGAGCGCAGGATGCTTGGAGGCTGTCGAAGAAATAATCGAGGACATCGATCAGACGATAGACGCCCTCGAGGGTGACTACCCGCAACTGGAAATGCCCGAGCGCACTCGCTCCTCCCCAGCCCTGCACAGCTATGATGCCTGCGAGACCCTCCTCGAGGACCTGCAGCGGGCTGTCTACGAGGAGATGATCGTCTCCCTAGACCAGGAAAGCTACTGGCATTGGGCCACCGAGCCTTGGAGGACCGGCATCTGGGTCGAGGACATCGCCTTCGACGGCGGCGTTCCGGTGGCTGAGATGGCAGCTGACGATTCTGCGGCATCCCAGTCAGGCAGCGAGGCGCCCAGTTCGCGCGAGGGAGAGTTCTCTGGGACGAACAACCAGGAGGCAGGCGTTGATGAGGCGGACTTCCTCAAGACAGATGGCTACCACATCTACATGTTGAACGGGCAATTGCTGCTGATAATGGGGGTTCCCGAGTTCGGCAACCTGACACTCGAATCAAACCTCACCATCGAGGGAAATCCCACTCAGATGATGATTGACGGCGATCGATTGGTCATCGCCTCCTCGATATACTACTGGAGCCTGCCCGATGACAGCGAACTCAGGAATGTCATGGCAGAGGATGTCACGGTCACCTCGGAGAAGGGCAAGGAGGACTACTCGTACACGTACATGCGAGTCCAGAACCTCGTGAAGTACACAGTCGTTGACATCACCGACCGCACCGCTCCCAGCATAGAGAGGGAGCTGTATATCGAGGGCGATTACCACACCGCTAGAATGGTGGACGGTACGGTTCGCTCGGTAACGCACCTGTGGACGTATTTCGATGGGATCCGGACTTGGGTCGAACTTCCCTCTGAGTACTGGGCTGAGGACGACATCGACAAGAGGATGGACATGTGGAACGAGAGCATGAACGCGACGATCCTGCACAACGAGCAGGCCATCGCAGCTCTAACCCTAGACGACTTCGTGCCTCACATCTACGAGATGAGCGATAGTGAGCTCAAGATGCACCCACTCACATACGAGCAATGCACTGAGTTCTCAGCCAGCGCCGACAGCGCCGGACGGGGTTTCACTACCATCATGACCATACAGATGCTCAGTGACAACGTTTCGCTCGAGGTCGATCACATTACCTCCACGCGGGCTCACGTATACGCCTCACAGGACACCCTGGTTCTCGCTGAACCCGCTAATGACTGGTGGTGGTTCTGGCGGAACTCGGGCTGGGATGACACGACAAATATCCATTCCTTCGACATAAGCGATGCCAATCACACCACCTACTCCGCTTCAGGACGAGTGAACGGCACAGTGCAAGACCAGTTCTCCATGAGTGAGTACGAGGGCTCGATTAGAGTGGCCTCTACCTCCGACCTATGGGGAAGATGGTGGCTTTCGGCCGAACTGGATGAGAACGGCGAGCCGATATGGACCGGCCCCAGCAATCAGGTGACCATCTTGCAGGACGATGACGAAGGATTGCTCTCCCAAGTTGGCTTCATCGGGAGCATCGCCGAGGGCGAGACCATTTGGAGCGCTCGCTTCGTTGGCGAACGCGGATACCTAGTGACTTTCATGAACATGGACCCCCTTTGGGTCCTCGACCTCTCCGACCCGACCAATCCCTACGTCATGGGCGAGCTTGAGGTTCCCGGCGTCTCGACCTACATCCATCCCGTTGACGAGAACACCCTGCTAACTATCGGCATTGCGGGCGGCGAGGATGGCACCGGCTTGGACTGGTCGACCACCCAAGTCTCGCTGTTCGATGTCAGTGACCCCAATGCACCCACACTGTCCGACAGCATACCGTTGACGCCGGCCTACACCGACGAGAACTGCGAGGAAATCCGCTCCTGCGGCTGGTCGTGGTCATACTCCGAGGCCACCTACGAGCACAAGGCCTTCACCTACTGGGCACCCGAGGCACTCCTGGCCGTGCCCCTGTCCACGCATAGGTACGTGTACGACGAGATCGAAATCGACGGCAGGGTCTACTCGTACTCCGGCTACCAGTTCGTCTCGATGCTCAAGATGATCAACGTGGACGCTGAGAACGGCACGCTCTCGACTCACGGGGAGGTTGAGCACTCCGGCTTCTACAATGAGGACGGCCTGTCTTCGTGGTGGTCAGGAACGACTAGCATCCGCCGCTCGATCTTCATGGGGGACTACGTGTACGCATTCTCGGCGGCTGGCGCAACCGTCCACCGCACCGACGACCTGCAGTTGATGGTGGAACTGGATCTTCCTGGCAACGAGCCCATGTCATACGGCTATGTGGGAGAACCGGTTGCAGTGGATGCCGAGGGCGACGTGGAGGTCGCAGAATCCTCCACCACCGAAGACGAACGCAGTGACGATGACGCCTGATTCTCACGCGAAGCGCAGCGCCCTTCCAACCGACCCCGGCTCAACTAGTATCTCTCCACTATTGGGGCCTCCAGCAGTGCGGCTGTGCACGATGGTCCCGTCAACTACGGTGCATACGGGCCAGCCTGTGAGTGGAATCCCCTCGTACGCCGTCCATCCCACGCGGGTCCAAGTGTCCGCATCCGAGATCGTCCGACTCGATTCCATGTCCACGAGTACCAAGTCGGCATCCATGCCCTCCTGAAGTCGGCCCTTGCCCTGAATCCCGTATACTCTGGACGGCCCTTCGCACATCCATCGCACGACGTCAGGGATCGAGCACTTGCCATCGGCGGCGTGTGTCAGCATCACTGGAAGCGAGGTCTCTACCCCTGGCATGCCGGCGTGGGCCTTGGGAAAGCCGAGTGCTTTGTTCTCGAGGGTGTGCGGCGCGTGGTCGGTAGCGATGCAGTCTATCGTCCCGTCACTGAGCCTGTTCCACAGTGCGTCACGATCCTCGCTGTAGCGGATGGGTGGGTTCATGATCAGGCGAGTATCGCGCTCTGCCACGTCATCCTGATCGAAGGTCAGGTGCTGCGGGCAGACTTCGGTGGTGACGAGATCACTTTTGTTGCCAGCCAGCCAGTCGGCCTCCAGAGCGCTGGTCAGATGGAGAATGTGGAGGCGGTGATCGTGATCGTTAGAGAGTTTCGAGGCTCGCTGAGTGGCAATCAGTGCAGTTTCGCTATCGCGCCACTCCGCATGTGCAGCAACGTCAGTTCGTTCTTCGAAGTTGGGCCGACGTTCCTTGAGCCTGCCTTCGTCCTCTGCATGTACGGCGATGACGCCAGCGGTTTGAGAGAAGATCATCTCCAATGCTGATTGATCGTCAACCAACAGATTACCGGTGCTGCTTCCCATGAAGACCTTGATGCCGCAGACGCCTTCCTTCGGTCCCGGCTCGTCAGCAGTCCCGACAGCTGCTTGCAGCTCCCCGAGGTTGTCAGAGGTCGCTCCGATGAAGAAGCCGTGGTGAGTGACCGCATTGGTAGCGGCAGAGCCTAGCTTGGCTCGCATCGCTTCCATGCTGGTAGCAGAGGGGACATTGTTGGGCATGTCGAGGAAGGCTGTGACTCCACCAGCCGCAGCGGCCATGCTGCCGCTGCCTATGTCCTCCTTCTCGGGTTGACCAGGCTCCCTGAAGTGGACCTGGGGGTCGATAGCCCCAGGTAGCAGGTGCAGGCCTTCGCCATCGATGACGACTTCGCCCTCGCGCGGTGTAAGGCCTCCTCCCGGCGCGATTGCTTCGATTACGCCTGCGGTAGAGCGAAGGTCCCCAAGGGCCACCTTACTGTCGAACACCATCTCGGCGTCGCGAATCAGCAGTGACTGCCCCATGCCCTCTCCATCGACAGCCGGGCATGGGACATCTGAAGACTGTTCGCATACCCACGTCAGTGCTTGAGTGCATTTCCGTATGTGTAAAATAGACCTGCCTTCAGCGGCCCCGTAGCGGGTTGGAGTAGTCAGGTTATCTCGTCGGGCTCATAACCCGGAGACCGGTGGTTCAAATCCACCATCCGCTACCAAAAATTTGTAATGAAAGTGAAAAATCAAGGTATTGCACCCATATTATACTCCATTATACTTTCAAATCATCCCCGGGGGTCATTCTCTTGTTCATATACCACCGAGATCGAACTGTAGCCAGAAGAGTGGGATGAATGACAGAGGAAACAGCGAGTGAGAAGATCAATGAGGAAGACCTCGTGATAGATGTGGACGAGTCAGAGCCGACCATCGAGGATTTACCCGGAGTTGGCCCAGCAACCGCCGAGAAGCTACGCGAGGCCGGCTTCGAAGATCTGCTGGCTATCGCCGTGATGAGCCCGTCGGAGCTGGCAGAGCAGGCAGAGTTAGGCGAGGCCGTGTCTGCTAGGATCATCCAAGGAGCGAAGAAGCTGGCGAACATAGGCGGCTTCGTCAGTGGTGTAGCACTGTTGGAACGCCGTCGCAGGGTGCAGAAGCTGACCTCCGGCACGGCTTCGTTGGATGAGCTTCTGGGCGGCGGCTTCGAGACTCAGGCCATCGTCGAGGTGTTCGGTGAGTTCGGAAGCGGCAAGACGCAGATTGGCCATCAGCTCGCTGTAAACACGATTCTGCCTTTTGACCAGGGCGGCTTCGATGGCGAGGTGTTCTACATTGACACTGAGGACACATTCAGACCCGAGCGCATAGCGCAGATGTCTGAAGCGGTCGGGATAGACCCACAGGACGCTCTTGACAGGATTCACGTTGCCCGCGCATACAACTCAGCGCACCAGATACTACTCGTTGATGAGATTAAGAGGATGTCCAAGAACATCGACGTCAAGCTGATCATCGTTGACTCACTAACGAGTCACTTCCGCGCCGAGTACATCGGTCGCGGCATGCTCGCTCCGAGGCAGCAGAAGCTCAACCGCCACATGAAGGAGCTCAAGCAACTTGCAGACGTCCAGAACGCTTTGATTCTGGTTACCAACCAGGTGATGTCGAAGCCCGATGCCATGTGGGGTGACCCGACTAGGGCCATTGGTGGCCACATCGTTGCACACGCCAGCACATTCCGCCTATACCTCAGGAAGTCGAAGGGGGGCCGAAGGATAGCCCGCCTCATCGACAGCCCTAACCTGCCAGAGGGAGAGGCGGTCTTCACCGTGACAGCCGAGGGCCTACAGGACTGACTCCTGTAGGCTGCTCGGGTCCGAAAGGCCAGGGGTGCCCTCGAACCAGCGCATGAACAAAGCAGTCGAGACAGCATAAAGCACGGCCATCACGACAAATGGCGTGCGAAAGTCTCCATTGTACATCAGGACGGCCCCCAGATAGCCGCCAACAGCGGCCATCGCGCTTCCGAACAGATGCGAGATACCGATGTAGGTCGCCCTCTCAGTAGGGTGCAGTTGACCCATGCTGAAGGCCTCGAATGCTGGACCTGACATATTGAAAAGAGTGGTTCTCAGGACCCAAGCCAGACCAGCCAGCGAGACCACTGTCTCTGGTGCGGCGAGCTCAGGCGCGTACCCGATCAGAAGGATGAACGGAATTGCAGCGAACCTCGTCCACACTATCGTGGCCACCTCTCCCACTCTTTCTACAACCAAAGGCACGGCGAAGGCACCGATGGCTAGGAAGAACGAGCCTGCTGCGAACACCATGCCTATTTCGTGCTCGTGTGCATGCAGGTCGTAATGGAAGAAGACATTTGCCAGACGAAGCACGAAGCCCCCTCCGAGGGAGAGCAGAGCACCAATCACGACAAAACGGTACACTGTCTTAGGGGTCCGTATCGCAGACATCCAACCTTCGTGCTCCTTCTTCACGACCTCGGATCTGGCTCTGGCCACCTCCTCTGAGACGTGTCTCCTGAGCATGACAGCCGGAATAAGCGAGAGGAACCACCAGGCGATTCCGATATGGACGGCCCACCTGTATGCATCCACCAGTGTCATGCCCTCTGTGCTCATCAGATGTCCTGGAAGGAACCCCGCAATCAGGGCCCCGGCCATCGCGGCCAGGGTTGCCAGCCCCTGTTCCACGCTGAACAGGTGTATCCTCTCCTCGGGCTCCGAGTTCTCGGCCATGAACGGCGACTCGGTCACGTGGTGGAGGGCGCTGAAGCAGGCCGAGACAGCTGAGAAGGCCAGAATCATCTCCGCCTTCTCTGACATGATGAGGACCAAGGCGCAGGCCGCTCCGCCACCATCGCCGATGATGAATCCCCATTTGCGGTCAATGCGGTCTGCGAGACGGCCCGCGGGAATCGAAGCCAGAGATCCTGCGATCCCGAGCACCGCAATCCTGATTCCGACGAACCTGACGTCGAATCCCACTGCTAGCAGGTAGAGGTTGAACAGGACCTCCCACGCGCCGTGGATGAGGTCCATACCGATGACGTGGAGCAGGTACAGCCTCGCATTGCGGCTGAACAGCCTCAGCCGCCCCAGATAGCCGACTTGAGTGAAACCCTCCATCCCCTCACCTCGGCGTCGCTAGGATGCTTGCGGCAAAATACTGCCGTTCAGCCATCAATCCCGGACAGTGCCTCGTTCAACTCACCCATCAGGGAGCCTACATGATTAACGTCGAAACCGAGATTCAGGCCGGCTGCTGAGAAGAGGTCTGGAAGGGATCTGGTGTTACCTAGGGTCATTGCTTTGGCGTAGTCATCCAACGCTTCTTGGGGATTCTTTCTATGAGTCTGCCAGAGCTGCAGGGCACCCAATTGGGCTATGCCATATTCGATGTAGTATAGGGGTGCCCCGTAGAGGTGGCCCTGCTGCTGCCATGAGACTTCCTTGAAAGCGGAGTTCTCCCTCCAATCCATGTCAGATCCGAACCTATCGCGGATCGAGAGCCAAGCCTCTGCCCGCTCCTGTCTCGAATGTCCGGGATTAGCGTAAGCCCAATGCTGGAACGAATCAATGGTGGCTATCCAAGGTAAGAGGAACACGACTCCTTCGAGATGGGCTCTACGAGCTCTGCCCGCCTCCCCACTAGGATAGAACATGTCCCATTCTGGCTGAGTCAGCAATTCCATGGACATGGATGCTACCTCAGCGAATTCAATTGGGTAATCCCTCTCGTCGATGAGTTCCAAATGCCCACAATAGAGGGAGTGGAATGCGTGCCCAGCCTCGTGAATCATAGTCTCGAGGTCACCCTGTAGGCCAGCCGCGTTCATGAAGATGAACGGGACCCGACTCTTCTCGAGGTAGTACTGGTACCCTCCGGGAGCCTTGCCCTTTCTGGTATCGAGGTCCAGGGTATCCATCTCGACCAACTTGTCGAACTTGCCCCCTAGGTCTCCTGACATGCCATGGAACATGACAGAGAGTTTCTTCACCATCTCATCGGTCGTCTGGAAGGGCCGTAGCGGGGGCCGGCCGTGTATATCGGGACCGACCCCGGTCTTCTCATTGACATCCCAGGGAGTCAGCCTTTCGATTTCCAGAGAGGCTTGTCTCTCATCGTTGATGCCCCGAAGAAGTGGCATGCACACAGTCTCAATCGATTCATGGAACTCGAGGCAGTCCTCGATCGTGTAGTCGAACCGGTGCATAGCTAGGAACATGTAGTGGGTGTAGCTGTCGAAGTCCGCATTGAGAGCAATCTGGTGCCTGATTCCCACCAGCTCATCGAAGATTTCTGATAGTCTCTCGCTGTCAAGCATCGTCCTCTCGACCACTGCAGTCCAAGCCGCTTCCCGTTCTGACCTGTCATTTGACTCGAGGTAGCCCTTCATCTGCGGGAGAGTACGTTCCTCGCCGTCGAAGTCGACGGTCATTGCACCGTTGATTGCCTGAGCCTCGGTGACGAGCTTGGTCTGCTCCACCCCAAGGGGGATATTCTCCTTGCGAAAGATCGTGATATCCGTCTTCATGTCCCTGATCATCAGGTCGTATCTGCCGGGCAGATCGTTGAGAGATGGGTGCCCCACTATCCTCCTGTTGAGGGCGTCGGAGAATTCCGCGAGCTTCGGTTGGACATTGCCGACGAAGTCGAGGAAAAACGCTCTCTTCTCCTCGCTCTCGGTGTCACAAGTCATTTCGATGTAGAGTAGTGCGCCTGCTTCGGAGATATGCTCTGCGAGATGGGACGCATCTCTGATTAGCCCCTCAACGCAGCTTGAGCAGTTCAATTCCCTTTCTAACAAGTCATTGGCAAACGGCTCGATGTTCTCCCAATGGGTGGCATCTAGATTGTCTGGAACGAATTTCTCGGCCATCTGAAGACCTCACTTTCGATGAGATTGTGGCCCCAGCGGGAGTGGACCCTCCCCCCTGCTCCACTTCGCGCACTTCCATTCCTCAACCGCTGAGGTCACCTTCTGGCGAATCTGATTAAGGTCGGGATGCCCCGGATTGTTCCGCTCGACCCAGCAGGCAGTGCAGAATCTCTTGCGCTCATGGTCTAGGAAGTTACCTGGCGTACATGCAACGCTGCACTGTACGCATGACCCGAAGCCGTGGAACTTCGCCATTGGACTCAGTGATTGCTCCGAGTACCCGACTATCAATTTGACCCCTACAACTCCAACTCATCGCATGTCGGATAGGGCCATGTGCGACATGTAGTACTCCTCTATCCTCCACAGGGGAAGACCACTTTTCTCAGATTTAACTCCGAGTCTGAGAAGCCCCTGCTCACTGGGCACCGGCCTCTTGGGCATCAGTAATCCCCCGAGGTGCTCGATTAGACGGTCGGCTTCTAGGCTCATGTCGATATAACTCGTTCTCGGAATCTCATAGCCGCCGAACTCTTCTCCGAGGGCTGCTTCCGGAAGTGATACGATCCATGCCGCCACGTCACCCTCTCTGAGACCCGCCCTCTCAAACGCCTTGGATATCTGATGGGTCCCTGAAATCAGTCGGAGGAACTCAGCATCGGGCGAATTTGCGACCATGGATCCAGATTCCTCGCCCCTCCTCAGAGCATACCACGTCGTCCATAGGTGAACCTCGCTGGCCACGACCTCGAAGGCTGCCAGTAACCACCTATTGCTTGGTCGCCATTCGTTGAATACCGAGACGACTGATTGAATGTCTTCCACTGGGTGGGGGAAGTTCACTCCCCAAGCTGGAAACCATGGCACGGGGTGGCCGCTGTCCATACCGGGCGATGGAGTCTGACGGAAGAATGTGATTAGCGACGTCGCTTGGACGATTTGCTCGCGGAGCTGACAAGGTTCCCGACGAGTTGGAGGCTCCATCCACGAAGATCGGCCAGCCGCCCTCGATCCCTCTCGGTCAACATGGAAACGTCTGACGCACTAGACACCCCGAGCGTGTCGGCCAGCTCCCTAGCCCTGACTCTTCCGACACCTTTGATAGCGACCAGTCCTAGGATGTCAGCCTTGCAACCGAATCTCACTCTGCGATGGGTTTCGTCTATTGACTCGAACAGGGTCTTGTGGGCATTCCGGTCGATCTTGGCGAGCCCTTCGTCCTCTGCCAGTATTCTACGCGTGGCGAAGAGCAGCCACTCTAACAGTTCGACACGGCTGCGTAGATCACCTGGTTGGACCCCCCATTCCTCTTCAATGACATCCATACTATTCTCCTCGATCCAAGATTGGATAACCAAGACCCCCTTCATCCGGCGCTCTTCCTCGAGGTCGACAGCCTCACCAAGCAACTCCCTCTCGTGTCCGTGCAATGCAGCCTGAATGCGGTCGTAGTCGTTCTTTCTAGGCCAGAGCGGTAGAAAGTCAGGTGTGCAAGCAGCGAGGTGTAGGAGGCCCATTGGTGAGACTTGGCCAATCTCATCCTCCCCTGAGAGGATGCCCATTGCCCGCCTAAGTCCGTCGTGGATAATCTTCCCTGAGATTGGGTTCAGGTAGAGTCTTGCGATCCTTGACCCCAGCCCAGTCGAAGCGTAGGTCATGGTCGCAGGCTCAGGAAGGCCTGATTCTGCGGCCTCGTACAGACTAGCCTTACGGAACCCGAAAATCGCAGGACCTCTCCTAGGTGCGAGGCGTTGACGACGAATCTCCTCCTTCGGGACGACGTCCAGACCCGGTATTCCCGAAGCGGAATCGGCCCAGGATGGCATCTCGTCTTCCCAGTCCTCGTCCCTACGAGACTCGACATCGCTCTCCAGAATTCTCTTCTTCACTTCCTCCGATTCCCCGGTCCTGTCAATCATACCATTGTTCGCTAGCCAGCACAGCACGTCATCCACTCTAGCCTCCAGAGTCTCTGGCTCCATCTGCGTGGCGAGGAAGGTTTTCCTGAAGAAACGGGTGATGGAATCCCGGTCATCAATGCCCGCTGTAGCGATCAGTGAGAGCAAGTGGGTCAGCAGGGCGCCGTCCTCCTCGGCGTGGAGTGCGCTGGGGTTCGCCAGCTTCGAGGTGACTTCCTCTGCCTCGCCTCTGAGGTACCTCTCGACCAGAGTGCTCTCCTCCTCCATGCTCTTTGAGACTAGGAAGGACTCTCCGAAGTCATCGTATCCCGGTCTGCCTGCTCTCCCCATCATCTGCCTCACCTCCATTATTGGCAGTGGCATGCTCCTAGCAGCGATTGTGCTCCATCTCCGTGTGTCCCGGACCACTACCCTGCTGGCAGGGAGATTGACCCCCTGAGCGAGGGTTGGTGTGGCGACAACGCACAACAGATGCCTGTTTTTGAAGCCGTCCTCGACCAGCTTCCTTTGCGAGGCCGTCAGCCCTGCGTGATGGAAGGCGACCCCCCCGCGGACAGCGTTAGAGAGTCCCTTCACCATGGCAGAGCCCCCCTCCCCACGGGAAAGTCTGTCAGCCATCCGATCCCAATCCTCAACGTCCTCCGTAGTGATGTTCGCGTCACCTTCGGCGACTCGTCGTCTGAGGTGCTTGGAAAGCTCCCTCGCTTCCTTCTGGGCCGCAGACCTCGATGAGACGAATACTAGGAGCTGCCTCTTGGATTCGAAGGTGTCGTCGAGTAGAGCGTGGAGATTCTTCTGAGTACCGCCCTCGAGGCGCTTGGGTTCGGGTAATCCGCCCCCCTTGTCACCTAATGGACTCTCGACGGAATGGTATCTGAGGTCCAGACCCGTCAGCGTGCCCGAATAGAGAGTCACAGGTCTCCAGTCAGAGCGAATCAATTCGGCATCTAACCATTCCGCCATCTCTTCGGCGTTACCGATGGTGGCTGAAAGAGCCAACAATTGAACATCGCTTCTTCTGTGGCGTATTCTTGAAAGGATAATCTCCAACGTGGGACCCCTTCTGGGGTCTTGCAACAGGTGGCACTCGTCTGCGACTACAATGCCGATGTCATCCATTATCGACGGCCTCCCTCTTAGCATAGAGTCGAATTTCTCACTGGTGCAGACGAGAATGTCGGTGTCTTCGATGGCGATCATCTCGCCGCTCCGATCACCTATCGCAAGTCCTACTCTTAGTCCGAGGCCCGCGGAGATTTCCCTCAGTTCCTCATATTTCTCAGACGCCAGCGCCTTGAGTGGAACGATGTAAACCCCCCTCGAGCCCTCCAAGTCATTGGCCAACCTGTGCGCGAGTGTAATGTGGGCTACTAGGGACTTGCCGCTCGCCGTAGGTATGGCCAGTATCAGGTTCTTGCCGCTGAGCGCGTGCGGCAAGGCCTCTGCCTGGGGGGGGAACAGACGCTCTATGCCCCAAGACTCCTCGAGCATCGCTTTCAATCTGGGATCGATGTCGAAGTCACTCAGACTAGGCATCTCACTGACTTCCCCATCGTCCATAGGGGGACTTGGATTCGGCTGTTCTAAAGGATACCGAGTCGATGGTCAGTTCCATCTGTGATGGGCCGGATGGCCTTCCTTGACTGCGACAAACAGCCCCTCTCCCGTCGCGCAGATCTCCCCATCGGCGACCAACTTCATCTTGATGCTAGCCCTATCACCATCGATACCAACCACCTCGCCCTTCACTTGCAACTTCACTCCATGGGGGGTCGGTCGCCTGAGCTTGATGTTGTAGGATGCGGTAACCGTACACGGGGGCTCTGATGCGCCGAACTGATCCATCAGCGCCATAGCCGCAGTCCAGTTTCCATGACAGTCAAGCAGGGTCCCGATAATTCCGCCGTTAATCATCCCTGGAAACGCTTGATGCTCGTCTCTGGGGTCGAACTCCATCTCGAGCCCTCCTCCGGTTCGGAAAGACCTGATTCTGAGGCCCTTCTGATTTGCCGGGCCGCAGCCGAAGCAGATGCTGCTTGGGGCATACCTCTCTTGGACTGATTGCCCCGTCCCAGAACCCATGATGCCACTTGGGAGCCCATGGGAATTGAATGATTCCCATTTCCAGCCTTGCGCATCATATTAATTCCCCAATCCATCCCGGGCACAGTGAACGTGGACGAATCGACCGACGGCGAAGCACAGGCTAAGCCCGCCCCTGCGAAACCGGCTCTGAGGGCGAAACGAAGGCGCTACGCCCCCATCAAGATTGCCAACCAGATTCCGATGAAGAGGAGGATGGAGATTGAGAAGGCACTTGGGGAGGTCGGGGAGACGCCCAAGAAGTGGTCTAGGAACGGGGGGACGAAGAATCACAATTTTCTCAGGAAGAGAATCAAGCCCGGCACGATCAGACATCTGGAATACGATCTACTGGAGGTAGAAATCGGGGAGTCTTGGCCGATTCCCGTGAGCGTTGTACACGGCTCCAGACCAGGGCCAGTGGTGACCTTACTCGGCGCGGTTCACGGAGATGAGCTCGTCGGGCCACTCGCACTGACCTACCTTTGCGGACCCAACTTCATGGGAGAGGACAGGGTCATCGACCCCAGTGTCCTCGCGGGCACCCTCAGGATTGTCCCGATAACCAACCTCCCGGGATATCGCAGGAGGGTCAGATACTTCCCAGATGGCAGGGATCTAAATCGGTCATTTCCCGGTAATCCGGACAGCAACACCACATCGAGAGTTGCCCATGGATTGTGGACTAAGGTCATTGCAGGCAGCGACTACATCGTCGATTTCCACACTGCCGCCAAGGGAAGGACCAACCTTCCTCAAATTCGGGCGAACCTCGCTCACCCAGCAAGCAATCGCACTGCAAGGGCATTTGGCATCGAGACCATCCTCGATAGCAAGGGCCCGAGGGGATCGCTCCGACGCATGACCAACGACAATGACCTCGCTTGCATCACCTTCGAGGGAGGGGGCTCCGACGAAGCTGACCCGGAATCAGTGCAGATATCGATGTATGGGGTGATTAACCTCCTGAGAAGTCTGAGGATGCTTCCTGGATATCCCAGCAAGCCTAGGTTCCGAATACTAGCCTCGGGCTCGGTCTGGATCCGTTCCGACCAAGGCGGCTTGCTCGACGTCCTCGCTCCGGCAGGGAGCTTCGTCGAGGAGGGAGAGATTGTCGCTACTGTGACCGATCCGGAGATACCGGGAGAGAGCCATGACATGACATCCCCAACCCGTGGCCTCCTGATTAGCACCGCGACGCACCCATTCGTCAACTCGGGATCCCCGATCGGTCACTTGCTGCCGGTGAGGAGGGGCGCTGCGACGCTCAGGAGGAGGCTGGACGAGGAGGGCTGCCTAATCATCAGCGGTTCTGACGGGGATCCGCCTTGGAGGGAGGACGAAGACATCGAGGACATCGCGGTCTTCGGAGAGTGGTCTGGAGGTTCGCCCGATGCAGAATGGGGTCCTTCGGAATCTGCAGAAGAGGAAGAGGACGACAGTTAGTGAGCTAGCGCTCGTCAATTCCATCATCGCTCGAGATTCCTGGTATGTCGGGGGCAGATGGGAGGTTCAGACCCCTGCTCTCAGGTCTTACGGCAAGTCGCTCAGGAGAGACGCCATAGGCCTCGAGGGCATCCTGCAGCTTTCGATTGTGAGCAACTCTCATTCCGACGATTACGCCTGCTGCTGTGATTCCGACTACGAAGATAACCAACCCCAGTATTCCCGCAGTTTGGTACAGAGAGGCAACCAAGCTACCAGAGGATGACGTTGGCTTGAACCACACCTTTACGGTGATCTCCCACACTATCTCCGTGTCCTCTCCGGAGTCGGCTATCCTAGCCGTGATAGTCTGTACTGCGTTTCCTTCGGAGCAGAGTTGCACCTCCAGGTCAGTGATAGGCTGATTGCAATCAATCGGAGGTAGGAACAGTCGCATTCCGTCCGAACTGACGTAAGAAGCAAGGGAGTACCCCGCACGGGAGATTCCATGCTCCCCCACGTTCAACTCATCGTACATCCATGTAATCGTCTTGTCCACATCCCCAGAGATTCCAGAGATTGTGATTTCAAGCGACTCGTTCGCAGAGTCCCAAACCGCTTCTTCGGTATAGGGAGGGTCAGTTCTCAGAATTGACAACCTGTCAAGGCCCTCGTCGACGAGTTCGTCGCAATCATCATCCACGCCGTTCCAAAGCTCATTCGCTCCAGGATAGGTGCTCCCCCTCTGATCGTCGCAATCCTCGAACCAGTAGAAGCCGTCCTGGTCCTTGTCATAGTCAAACGAAAGTGGGTCCGACATCTTCACGAGCAACTCGGTCCCGTCGTCGAGCCCATCTTGGTCCGTGTCCATTAATCCGGGGTTAGTGGAGTGATTGTGATACTCGTCATAGTCGGAGATTAGGTCGCCGTCCGAGTCGAGGTCCCTGAAGTCCTCGTCAATCTCCCCATCGCAGTCGTTGTCCTTACCATCAAGAGCCGTCTCATGCGAAGCTGGCTGCACGCTAGAGTCGTCGTCGTCACAGTCCTCGAACCAGTAGACGCCGTCTAGGTCAGCATCTGAGTCTGTAGAAAGCGGGTCCGAGTCGAAGTCGTTCACCTCGATCCCGTCTGGAAGGCCGTCGTCGTCCGAGTCCCCGTCATAGGGGTCTGTGGAGTAGTTGTGGAACTCCTCGTAGTCGGTGAGCCCATCGAGGTCGGTGTCAACCGACCAGAAATCCTCGTCGACATAATCGTCACAGTCGTTATCGACGCCATCCAAGGACTCAGCAAGATTGGGCGTGCGGTTTGAGTTCTCATCGTCGCAGTCCTCGAACCAGTAGTAGCCGTCTTGGTCAGCATCAGCGTCTGTCAAAAGCGGGTCGGTGCCTAGCGTTTCTATCTCAAACGAGTCGTTCAGACCGTCGCCGTCGGTGTCGGCATTGGTGATGTTGGTCCCGTGGACGTGGTACTCGGACCAGTCGAATAGACCGTCCCCATCCGCATCTGTGTCGTTGAAGCCCTCGTCGACAAGATCGTCGCAGTCATCATCGATGCCATTGAGAAGCTCGAGTCCCCCTGGGAAAACGTCAGGGTCGTCGTCATCGCAATCCTGGAAGTGGTAGTATGAGTCCGAGTCGTTATCGGGGTCGTAGGTGAGCGGGTCTGAGAACCATATTTGCAACTCATCGGGGTCAATCAGCCCATCCCCATCCGAATCGGAGCTCAGCGGGTCAGTTCCGTAAGTGATTACCTCGTCGTAGTCACTCAGTCCATCTTGGTCTGTGTCCGATTGATCGGCTTTGGTCCCATAGGTGATGATCTCGTCATAGTCGCTCAGCCCGTCGTCATCGGTGTCGTTGTCGAACGGGTCCGTGCCATAGACCTCGGTCTCATTGTAGTCTGACAACCCATCGTTGTCATCGTCCTCGTCTACGAAGTCGCACGTCCCGTCCGAATCAGCGTCATTTGGTGAGGAACTCGCATTCATGGGATCCGTATCGCAAGCGATCTCTTCCACATCTTCGGCCCCATCATCATCGTCGTCAGGGTCCACCTCGTCGCAAATGCCATCCAGGTCGTTGTCCGACGGGAGGGAGCCCGAGTCAAACGGGTCTGTGCCACACAATCCCTCGTCGAGGTCAGACCAGCCGTCGTCGTCGTCGTCCTCGTCATTGTAGTCTGGCCATCCGTCACCGTCGAAGTCGGAGACATTCCCAACACCGTGAAAAATCAACTCCCAGGCGTTCAGGGTACCGCTGTTAGAGGCCACCGAGTCCCTGATTTTGAGAGTCCAGTTACCAGTCGAAGACTCATCCCAGTGGTGCACTGTGCCGAACATCCAGTTCGAGTAATCGTTCGAAGAGTCAGAGTGTTCCTCGGCAAGCCACGACTCTTTGCCCGACGGTGACCGAAGGACGATGTCGAGGTCACCGCGACTGGGATGGCTGATATCCACTAAGACGTCGATCGATTCCAGTTGCAAGTCCACTGGGACATCGACGCTGAACTCAGTCCAATCGGTCGATCCAGCCGGAATATCGGTACTCGGTGTGTAGGGGCCGAAGCTGGCATTCGACTCTTGGCCACTGCTGGTCCAGTTCTCAGCCAATGAGACCGCAGCACCTGCATCCACCGCTCCAAATCCGTACTTATGGGAGACCATGTGCCCCGCTCCGTTCATTTCCCAAGAGACGTCACCGATATCCATCTCTCGAGCGCTCCTGACAAGGATGTGTTGCACGTCCCTCCAGGTGAGATTCTCGTTCGCCTCTAGCATTAGGGCGATGATCCCAGCTACTAGAGGGGTGGCGCTAGAGGTGCCTCCGAAACTGTCGGTCGTCCCCCCTCCCATTTCGGTGGTGGTGATTCCCTCTCCATCGCCATCCGAG
>Ga0257107_1000071_pt1 | contig 36030 bp, 38 predicted proteins | sample LP_taG_2_FD_190178 | JGI IMG/M metagenome (GOLD analysis project Ga0257107, IMG submission 190178) | Marine microbial communities from Northeast Subartic Pacific Ocean, Canada - LP_J_2011_P26_500m | ecosystem: Environmental > Aquatic > Marine > Oceanic | place: Canada: Northeast Subartic Pacific...
GAGACTCCGAAAAATTTACATGCTTCTTTTTGTGATACATACATATTAATACTTTATTAATTAGTATGTATTTCCTTATATCATTTTTGAGTAAAGTTAAGTAGTAATATTAATAACAGTTCTAGCCTAAATTAGAAATTTCATAATTTTCAAAATTTGACATCTGTTTCCAAATTTCTGCAACCATATTTGTTGATATTTTTATATAAAAATTCAATTTTATAATTTTTGAAATTAAACATTTTCAATTTCTCCAACCATTTCATCACGATTTTCGAAATTTTTTGATATATTTACAAATTGTAAAATTATTGTAGATATAAATAATATTCCAGCAATGTAGATAAATCCATACCTGATACTGACAAATTGTGAGATTACAGCTAATACGATTGGTCCTATCCAACTACTCCCTTTATCAGATATCTCATAGAGTGAAAAGAACTGAGCTTCTAATCCAGATGGAATAAGTTGTACAAATAACGTTCGAGTAAAAGATTGGACTGCCCCGATTAGAAACCCATGAATAAATCCGAAAATTAATAATGATATGTTTCCAATTAGGTAGAATAAACCAAAGATACTAAGTAACAGATAAGATACTAAATGAAATGTAATGATAGATTTAGTACGAATTTTGAATTTCCTTTGAATTACAAGAAAAAAGTAATTTCCAACTACTGAACACAGTGTCACTTCAAGTAATAAAATAGTAAGCATCAATTGAGTGACATTTAATTCTTTTTTTGCATACAAAATACCGCAAGAGGATATCGTGTTATAAGCATCTGAGAATAAAAAATAAGATATCATAAAGTATTTGATATTTCTATGATTCTTTAATTGTTTGATAGTTCTATACGTTCTTTTCCATGAAAAAAGAATCCAGTTTTCATTATCTGGAAATTCTTCACCCTCTCTTTCTTGTAATCCAGATATCGATATTAATCCAAAAACCAACCACCATAATCCAGTAAAAAAGATACATAAACAAATTGATATGTTTGTATTTCTATCATCATAACGATTTGTTGTATTTGGATAGAATACGATTATAATGAATGTTAAGATAGTTACTATTAAACTGCCACAATATCCCCACATGAATCCATATGTTGAGATTTTGTTACTAAGATTGTCTTCAACTTCCATTTTTTTGTCATCAGTATTAGCATTAATATAATCTCCGTGATTTCTAACCAAAAGGGGTAAATAAGCATTATAGAAAACGATTGCTAATCCGAATAATATATTTGTAACTATTGTCAAGCAACCAACAATGAACCACGACCATTCTTCAAAAAGTACTATGAACCCCATTGCCAATGCACTTCCAATAATTGTATTTGTTGTAAGTAGTCGTTTTTTATTTTTTCCGTAGTCGGCATACGCTCCAAATGAGATAAAGAAAAATGCTTGAAATAGTACAGAAATTCCTAGCACAGCAAAAGCAAAACTTTCGGGAGTGATATTAAAGCCGATATTTACAAATAATTTTTCTTCCTCGTAGTGACCATTATCATCACAGAATTTTTCTCCATTTGAATCATTCTTTAAAATAGAACATGCTTTTTGAGTAGTCAGCCTGTCTAAGAGAATTGGTATGAACATTGCTAAACCCGGTGTAGCAAATACCGAATTTGCGAAATCATATAAATACCACGACTTTATTTCTTTTTTTGTCGTAATAGGTTGAATATTATTCATATTAAATAATATATTTAATTTTAATATGAATAATTCAATTTTTAAAATTTATTAAGTATTTATGACTATATTAACAGATTCTTCTTCTTGTATTAGATCCATCCCAGTTATGAATGTACCATGGCAAATAGTATTTGTATTTCTAGGATATTTTAATTTTCTTTTAGAAATCATTCCAATTTTGATATTATGTTTTTCTTCAGCATTAGCAAAAGGTAATGAGTATAAATCTTTATTATATTTACATTTTTTAAAATTATTTTCTTTACAAAAGGTATTGAAGGCATTTTTTAACAAAGTTTCTCGTACATACATATCATTTCCAAATTCTACTAATCCGGAATCTAAGAATGACATTAATGCATTTGTATTTCTTGTTAATTCTTGTTGATTTATGACAAAATATTTTGGTACAACCTCCCACACGCTTTTTTTACCATATTTATTTACTGCATTTAAATAAGCAAGATTTGCTTTTTTCAAAAGATTTGGTATTTCTAGTTTTAATTTTTTTCCTAATAATGGATCAACACTTTTTTTTGGTACTTTATTCATGAAAGTAAAAATAAGTAAACGTCTAGATAAAGAACCAGAATTATCTGTATAATTTGGAGTTTCATTTCCTGCTAGCATTCCAGGAGTTTTCCATACTAAATTTTGAGGTGTTTTATATTTAACAGAAACAACAATATCTTCTCCAGAAACCATCCCCTGAAATTGAGCTTGTGGTAATTTAATATCACCTTTAACTTCTGGTGCTATAAAAATAAGTTTATCATAAAAACCAGAAACACCAAATGTAGATTCGCCATCATTTGATAAAATACCTACATCATCTGGTTCATAAAATTGTTTAATTATTTTTGTCAAAATGGTTCCTTTACCAGTTCCAGCAAGACCTTTTATAAATCCGATTACTTGCCAATCATCTAAATCACCAACTTGGTATATCATTCTCCCAATTAAAATATACATCCATTTACAAATTTCTTCATATTCATCTTCATCTTTGAATTGAAAGTCTAATATAGATTGTAAATGTGGCGTTGGAATAGTATACCAATCATTTGGATCAAGTTCCTCAAACATATTAAAATCATAATTAAAATATTTACTAGCAACGGTATCACTTGGTAATGCGGGATACGTTCCATATTTATAAAACCTATCAGAATACATATCAGTTCGTACATCATAATTTTTAGCAATATACACACCATTTTTAAAAGAAAAAACATGTCTATTTTTTTTCAATTCTAGAAATTGGTGATCATCTGTTTTAGATAAAAATACAATTACATTTTTACCATTTGTTTTATCTACAGTTAAATTATGCCATTGTTCATAATTTAATTCTTTTTGACAAGATTTATATACAAATTTTTCAATTGATGTGTCTCTTTTCCAAGCATATGTATAATATCCATTTTTTGTATATATTTCTCGATAACAATATTTATCTCCGTCACAACCAGTTTCTCCACTTGGAGGATATCTTCGGTATTTTTTTTTATAAATAGTATTTAAAAGATATAAAATAAGATTTTGAAATGGAGTATTCTTAGATGAATCGGGAGGTGTAAATCTATATATTGCTAATTCGTCACAAACATATGTTTCGTAATTAGGTGATAAAGCTCTTTTGTAACAAAATAAATCTTCAATTAGGTGAGCAGAGTGATATATTAATTCAAAAATATGATCCATATCTCTTTTAATTTTATCAGTCATTAATTTTTTTTCATTTAATTGGTAAAATAAAGAAACTGCTTCAAATTGACATTTTTTACTTCCCATTGATATTAATTCTCGTGTTAATTTTTTATCTAAAATTTCAAAATTTCTAAGAGCTAATTGGAGAACATTTAAACTATGTAAATTAGAATTTTGTTCATAGAACCATTTCTTTTTTAATAATGATACTTTATTGTATAAATTATTTCGAAATTCTTCTGTATCATCATTATCTTTTGTATATGAGTCACGTAAGGCAAGGCAATTAATGAAATCAATTTTAGAAAAATTAATAAGATTGCAACTGCTAACATGAACATCGTTCAAATTTTCTATTTGATTAGAACCAATATTTAAGCAATTATTTCCTAATGTTTCTTGAGATGGTTGTGGAACATTTAAATCTGTTATATCATCATCTGAATCCGATATAACACAATTACTAAATGGGGTTTCATCTTCTCTTACATATTCTTGAAATTGCTCCATTTATATATTACTTCTAATATAAATTAATTTCTTTAAATATTAATTAATAAGTTTAAAGAAAATATGATATATCACAAAATATTATAAATTATAAATAATTTATTGATTAAAAATTATTCTTATATTTTAAATATCTAATATATCTAATATCTAATATCAAATATTTTTCATTGTATTAAAATTATTTACAAAAATATTATATAAAGTATATTTAAAATGAGTTTTGACTTTAATTTATTTGATATAAACAAAGAAATGGAATCACTAAATAATAGACTCAAAAATAAACGAGAAATAGTAAAAGAAACTCCATTACAAGATATTAAAAAAAAAGAAAATAATTTAAATGTTCAATCTAAAAGTGAATTAAATGCGGATAATTTATTAACATTAAAACATATAGAAAAGGAAAATTTTGGAACCGAATTTATTATTATAGAAAAAGACGAAAAAGACGATAATACAAATTTAATATCAGAAAGTGAGCAATTAAAGAGGAAAAGAGAAGAAAAAAAAATGATAAGATTAGAAAGGAAAAAAATGTTAAAAAAAGAACGTGATGATTTTTTTAACAAAGCTAATGCTAAATCTAATGCTAATGCTGATGCTGATGCTGATAGTAATATAGTTATTAATGATTCTTCGGATAAATTAATACTCCAAAATTTAAAAATAGTAAGCAAGAATAAAGAAGAAGTAAACAATAAAATACAATCTAGGGTGAAACAAATTGTAAATATAGAGGAAAAATACAATAACGAAATTTTAAATTTACAAACAAATTATTCTAGTATTTTGGAAAATAAGGATAATGAAATTATTCGTTTAAAACAAGAAATACATAATCAAAATATTCAAAATAGTGAAATAGATAAAAAAGTTAATAAAGAATTAGAAAAAATAAGAAGTGAAAAAAAAAAGGAATTTAGCAAATTAGAAGAAAAAAGGAAAATAATAGATAAAAGGATAAAAGAGCAACAACTTAAGTTAAAAAAAGAAACTGAAAAATTAAAAAAGCAACAAGAAGAAATAATATCTTTAAAAAAAATAAAGGATAAAGAATTAACTCGAATAATAGCTCAAACAAATATTTCTGAAAATTTAAATGAAGAAAAAGAAGAAGATTTAGAAAAAGAAGGTGTTGTAAGTTTTGAGGAAATATTATTAAGAAAAAAGCTAGCAAATATAAAAAACAAAAATTCAATTGAATATAGAAAAGCTGTAGAATCTTATAGAATAATAATATCAAGAAATAGACAAACAAAAAGAAAAAATAAAAAGAAAGAAAATTCTAATAAATTAGTACCAAATGTTTCTAATGCGTTAAATTTACCAAATATTGCTAATAATATAAAAATTAAAAGTCGTTAATTAAAAAAAAAAAAAAAAAAAAAAAAAAAAAAAAGAATAAAATCTTTATCTAATACAAAAAAAAGAATTTTCAATTCAGATATTTGTTTAATTGATGATATTAATAAAAAGTTTTTATTAGAATTTTTAATATTTAAAGATTTAGAATTCGTTTTTTTTGACCAACATGATAAAAAGTTTTTTTCACTTGTATTAAAAAAAAATTTTGAAATAATTTTTAGTAAATATATTATTGAATCATATAATAAAAAAGGAAAAATAATCCGTGTAGAAAAGATAGAGGAACAAAAAAAAGTTATAAAAAAGTTTAAACGTTGGTCAATTTCCTGGAATGGATTAGTTGGTATTGATAAAAAAAAGTTTATAGAAACTCTTTTAATAGAAACAACTTCTGATAATGACTTTTATAATATAAATTTGTTTGGTGATTTATTATTTAATATTAAAAAGACAGATAAAATAATTAAAACTTTTAAAACAAATTTAACAATTTTTGGACAATATATATAATTTATTATTTATATCTATATTATAATTATAATAATGTCTAACCATAATTCATCAGAAAAGAATGAAAGAGACAAAAAGGAAAGTGATACAATTTTAAATTCTGAATTAAATAATTGTGGAGAGAATATCATAATTGATGAAATAAAAGAGTCTTCTCAAGTTTTAAACAAATATGAAAATTATATCATAGATAAAAAATATGAATTAGTATTAGATTTAATCAAATTTATTGGATATACATCGTTTTCAGATACTTCTTATATTAAATTTACTGATATTCAAAATGAAAAAGTTTCTATTTATATTAATAATATGTTAGATGCTTTAAAAACTGTATTTAAAACTTATAGTATTAGAAGTATGGCTCGTAAAAATAAGGACAAGAGATTTTGTTTGAATATACTTAGACAATTATTACAAGATATTGGATATACTCTAAAGATGAAAACATATCCTCTTATTCGTAATAATATAATAACATCAAGTACAAAGTATAGAATTATAAAAAAAAAATAAATATATTATTATTATAGTATATTAAAATGGCTACTTTAAAAAAAAAAGAAAAGGAAAATAAGAATAAGAAAAAATTAGATATGGAGATGAAAATTTTGGATAAAATTCAAACTATTTTTAATAAATTAGTAAAAGATTTGGGCGAGAAAATGGATAAAATAAAGGACAAAGTTATAAATCAGACAGTTGAAAATAAAACAGTTGAAAATAAAACAGAAATAATTAAAATTTTTAAAGATATAAAAGAAATGATAAATAAGGATGAATATAAAATTGTAATGACAGACGAAGAAATAGAAATTGGAGTTAACGTATTAAATGTAGATAAGTATTTAATTTCATATAGACAATTTATTGAAAATGAGAATGAATTTACAAAGAGGGACATGGAACGTATATATTCTGATGTCCATATTGTTGGTGACAGATTTTTAATGGAACAAAGCCTTCTTTATCTAAAGTTTTATCATGATTTTGTGCAAAAAACTAATAATACAAAAAATAAATTGTATTCTGATATTGAAAGAAGAATTAAGAAAATTAATCAAGAATTGGGAACTAGTGATATGATGAAAGATTATGTTTCAAGTCGGATTACTAATCTTATGGTAAATAAGGTAAAGAAAGTAGATATAAAACCAATTGCGGATGAAATAAAAAAAATGTCAAAAGAAATTCGAGATTTAATTCCAAGAACTAAATCTGAACATGTTGGGATAAGTATGCATAAAATTAGAGGTGGTAAACAAAACGGAATATTATGGAAAAATATGTTTAATAAATATAATAGAAATGATTTAAATTTAATTTCTAAACATTATGGGTTAAAGAATATTGAAAAGATAAGAAATAAAAAGACTATGATTAATAATTTAAATGCTATAATTTTATATCGTAGTGGAAAATTTAATAAAAGAAAAGAATTAAATTTATTTTCTAAATTATTTGGCATTAATCCTAAATTATATAAAAGAAAAAAGGATTTAATACATAAATTAAATCAAACTATTTTCTAAATCATTATTATAATAGTAATATGTTAGAAGACATATATAGAGTATTTAATAAAATAATTTCCAAAAATAAATTATTTAGAAATATACTTATAGTTATATTAATTTCGTTATTATTAACAGGTATTTGTTGGAATATTGGTATTTTTATATGTATTATGATGGTTCTAGCGGTATTTTGTTCTATGACAGAATATTGTGATTTGTTTTCAATAAATCTAAATAAATTTATGAATTTTGATATTATGGATAAAGTAATATCATTTATCAAAAATAATGTAGGCTAGAACGGATAGAACGGATAAAATCGTTGTTAATTTTAATATAAAAAAAAAATTTATTTATTAAAATTAATAAAAATAAAAAAATAAAATTGAATTAACTATTATCTAATAAATCAACTAATAAATCTGCTAATATGTCTACAACAAATAATAACTTTTACAATCAAATGATGTCTTTATCGACACCAAATAAAGTTCAATTAGAATATGTTTGGTTGGGTGGTAATGGGGAACTTCGTTGTAAATCAAAAACAATTGATTTATGTAAAACAAAAGAAGTTACATTAGAAGTTGTTCCTGTATGGAATTATGATGGTTCATCTACTAAACAAGCATTAGGTAGAGATTCAGAAGTTTATATTATTCCAAGAAAACTTTATAAAGATCCTTTTCGTCCAACTGGTAGAAATTATCTAGTATTATGTGATACATGGTTACCTGATTTAAAAACGCCTCATCCGACAAATACCCGGGTAAATACTGCTGAAATTATGGAAAAGGCATCTGAAAGTGAGCCCTGGTTTGGTTTTGAGATGGAATTTTTTATGATGGATGGTAAAACACATCGTCCAATTGGGTTTCCAGAATCAGGACAAACTCCTGTTCAAGGTCCATATTATTGTTCAGTTGGAACTGGGAATACATATGGTAGGGATGTAATTGAATGTCATTACAGGGCATGTTTATATGCTGGAATTACAGTTACTGGTATTAATGCCGAAGTTGCTTGTGGTCAATGGGAATATCAAGTATTTGGAAAAGGTATGAATGCTCCGGATGATGCTTGGATGAGTAAATACATTTTAGGACGAGTATGTGAAAAATTTGGTGTCGTTGATAGTTGGGTTCCAAAACCAATTAGTGGTGATTGTAATGGTAGCGGAATGCATACAAATTATAGTACAAAGTTAATGAGAGAAAAAGGTGGTTTAGTATATATTGAAAAAGCAATTGAGAAATTATCTAAAAAACATGAAGAGCATATTGCTGTTTATGGTGATGGAAATGAACTTAGATTAACTGGTCATCACGAAACTGCTTCAATTAATGATTTTAGTTGGGGATATGCTAATCGTGGTGCTTCAATTCGTGTAGGTCATGAAACTCATAATCAAGGTTTTGGTTATTTTGAAGATAGACGACCTGCTAGTTCTTGTGATATGTATAAAGTTGCTGGAATTATGGTTGAAACAACAATTTTGTAAATAGATTAATTAAATCCAGTCCAAAAAGAAAAAAATAACGTAATTAAATATTATGCAAAATTTAAAATAAATTTAAAATAGATATATTAATTTTAAATTTATATTAAGTATGTTTAACACTATATATTGTTATTTAGTTGAATATAAAGTGCCTGATGATATTATTTTTCTAATATTCGAATATTTAATATGTGCCAGTATGAATTGTAATGAATATGGAAATAAGAAACTTAGAGAACGGGTAGGAACTGCTGATTATTTTTATTGTTCTTTTCATTATGAAGAAATATTGGAAGAAATTGAAGATGAATATTATAATGAATATTATAATGAATATGAAGATTATGGCAGTGATGGTATTTATGAAAGATATTAATCTTGATTATGAGTAATATCGTTAGAAAAATCATCAAGAGATTCAATTACAATATGATCTTGATGTTGTATGGAATTTTCTTGTTCTTGTTCTTGTTCTTGTTCTTGTTCTGGTTGAATATAATCAGATAATTCTTCAGTATTTAATTGATTTTTAGCATATTGATATAAACCCCAGGGTAAATTTAATGGCCATATCAAACCAACCATACCTCCTTCAAATGCCCCTAATAAAGTTGAAGCAGAGACTATAACACCGGAAGAACCAATTGTAGAAATTAATCCATCCTGGACATTAAGACAAGGACCTCCATCATTAATATCTCGTTTATTTGTTCTTCCCAAACCATTATAAAGACCTTTTATCGCACCTAATCCCATAATTGTTACTCCAACAATTAAATAAGATTTTGTTTTATTATTTTTAATAAAACTCATTTTAATTTTTAATATATATATAAAAAGATATTATATATTTATGTATGTAACGAATTTGAATTAATCTATAATTTAAATATGAAATTAAAAGTTAATTAAAAATGAAATTATAATATTAAATTAATCTATAATTTAAATTAATTTAAATTAATTAAGAATGTTTAATGAACGTTTTGAGCCATATTCTAATGATACGGAATTAAGTAAGTGGCAAAAAAGAAGATTTAATACTTATCAATTTCTTTTTAAGCAAGAAACTAGAAAATCTAAATGTTTTTCTTTTTTTATAACTATTATAATTTTGATTGCGGTTTCTTCTTCTTGTTTAGAAACATTGAAATCGTATAGAGATTTAATAATTTGGAATATTATAGAATTTTGCTGTTGTTGTATTTTCATAATTGAATATATTATAAAAATAATTATTGTAGATAATAAAATAAAATATATAAAAACTTTTGCTCATTTTGTTGATATAGTTTCAATAATTCCAATTTTTTTTACATTTCAAAAAAATAGTGAAACATCAAATATTGTTAGTTTTTTTAAAGTATTAAAATTAATTCGAATTGTCAAAATATTATCAAGTAAGTCATTGAAAGTTTATACTCAATTAATAGTAGAAACTATGGCAAAAAGTATTTACGGATTAAAGTTAATGATAGTTTTAATTTTAATTGTTGTAATTTTCTCGTCTTCAATTTTATATCAATTAGAAAAAGGGGTTCGCGATGATGGTACAGAACCTTATACAAGTATTCCAGCTACATTTTATTGGTCAATTGTAACAATAACAACAGTAGGTTATGGGGATGTATATCCAATAACTGATTTAGGAAAATTATTTGCTGGTTTAACAATGATTTTGGGTATTATTATGATAGCATTACCGATAACAATAATTAGTACAAATTTTGCTCGTACTTGGGATGAATTTGAGAATCGTGGTTTAATTAAGATAAGAAATGGATATTTAAAAACATTGGAAAAAAGTTCAACGGGTAATTTGAAATTATTAGTTACAAATTATTGTGTAGATATATGTAATTTAAATCAATTAACAGAAATAGAAAGAACTTTAGTTCAAAAATTACAAGAACAATTAATAGACAATATTGATTTAATATCACAAATAAAATCAACTTATGCTCCAAGTGAATCTAATATTATAATTGATCACGATGAAAATATAGATTTAGTTTAAAAAAATTTTTTATAATATATATATTATATATACTTTATGAATATTCAAGAATCGGTTACAGAAATTAATAAATTAGAGGATAAGTTGCGAAAATGTGAAGATGATTTAAAAAAAAAAAAAAAAAAAAAAGAAGAATTATTATCTATAGAAAAAAAAAATTTAAATCAAAAAAATAAAGAAGGTAAAAAAAAAAGAAAACATAGAAAAGTGTTATAACCAAATGTAAATTTACTGTATTAAGTTTTCAAAACTATTTGATAAACTAGATTATAAAAATTAGTCAATTATCTAATTAAATATATTTTACTAATTTTTATTATATATTAACTAAATGTTAATTGTTAAACAGGAAGTTAAGATAGCTGTTGTTGGGCATGTAGATTCTGGGAAATCTACAACTGTTGGTGTTTTAATATCAGATAAACTAGATGATGGTAATGGTAAGGCAAGGGAGACAATATTAAAGCATAAACATGAAAAGGAATCTGGGAGGAGTTCTAGTATATCTATAAATCATAAAATTATAAATAACAATGCGATAACTTTTATAGATTTATGTGGTCATGAAAAGTATTTAAAATCAACTGTATTGGGTCTTTCTAATTCATTTTCTGATTACAGTATGTTAATAATTGGAATGAATCGTGGAATTACAGATATAACTCAACAACATTTAATTTTATCTTTATCATTAAAGGTTCCTATATTTACAGTTTTAACGAAAGTGGATTTATGTACAGAGTCAATTTATAATCAAGTATTTAATAATTATATAAAATTATTAAAAAAGACAGGTTTAAAAGGTTATTTGGTAGATAGTGAAAAAAAATTAGAAAATGCTTTAAGTTTTACTAATAATAAAAAAAATAAGAAAATCCCAATATTTAATATTTCAAATAAAACTGGTAAGGGTTTAAATTTTTTAAGAAATTTTATAAATGAATTACAGCCATCATCAATTTGGAAACAATTTGTACAAGAAGATGAGTCTGTTATGTATGTAGATTGTACTTATAACGTGCCTGGTGTTGGTTTAGTTTTAAGTGGTACTGTTACACAAGGGTGTATTAAAAAGGGTCAAATTTTATTTCTTGGTCCATATAATCATAATAATTCATTTAGAAAGATTGTTGCTAAAACGCTTCATAATAATGTAAGGCAATCTGTTTTAGAATTAAAATCTGGTGATACTGGTTGTATAGCAATACGAGGAATAAAAAATATAGTAAAACGGAATGATATAACCAAAGGATTTATTATAACAAGTAAAGAACAACCGATAACTAAAATATTTATTGCGGATATTTACATATTAAAAACTAATAGAACATCTATTCGTAAAGGTTTTGAGGGAACATTTTATTGTAGAAATGTAAAATGTACTGCTTGTATTTTAGAAATGCATAATAAAAAAAATGAGGAAATAGAATGTCTTCGCGGTGGTGAAAGGGCTTATGTAAAATTAGAATTACAAAAGGGTGGTTGTTTTTTAGAGGTAAAAAGTAAGATTATTTTTCGTGAAGGTTTAGTCAAGGCGGTAGGTAAGATTTATAAATGTTTATAAAATTGGACTGAAAAAAATTAATAATTTGATTTAAGATTGTCTATGAAATTTTATTTTCATAATATCTATAAAATAATTTTCTATAATTATATCATCAAAATATAATTCAGCAAATTCTTCTGTTGCGTGTTTTATCCATATAGAATCATGAAAACTATCAAACCACGATTTAATCATACTATTTGAATAATGAATAAAATTAAATATATTTGGTTTACAAATATATTTAATTTTTTCAAATTTTTTTCTAGATTTTCCTATGAGACAATTGTTTAGTGTTTCAAGTGTAATTGATTTATTAAAAAAAGAACTCATATCATTTTTCATTAAAAAATCATATAAATTATCATAAATATTAGAATACAGAATATCTTTATCAATATCATTAAAACAATGATAGGACATAACAATATCCTCTGTATCTTTACAAAGAATTTTAGACACGTTTTTAGCAATCATTATAGTAATAATGAGTTATATTACATCGTAATAATTTCAATTTTAATAATTAATTTTTTAAGTTCTTCATAAAATTAAAATTTCTTATTATATTAGTATATTTAGTAATATATGATGAAAATACAATTAATAAATTCTGATTTTTATAACTTAGATGGTAATTTAAGTGATAAATTGGATTATTATCTTGATCATTTAGAATTACTACGATTAATATATTTAAATCAATATATTACATTTATAACTAAACGTAGTCATTCGACAAGAATGAAAGGTTCTTTAGGTTTGTGTGAAAGAGATATATTAAACAAAATATCAAAAATAAATTATTTAATAAAACGCTCTACTGAAAATGAGTTAAAAAATGCTTTAGCTAAAATTAAAATTTTTGAAAAAATAGTTGAAAAAATTCAAGAGGATATTCCTACATTTAACAATAAATTGTTAAAAACAGATGAAGAAAATAATGATAATGGAAATAATTTAACAAAGAATAGTAATATAAATTCTTCCCAAATTTTATTAAATCAAATTCAAATCAATAAGGAAAAGAAAAGGAAGCGATTAGAGGAATTGCGAAGATTAAATTCAGACATGACAATATTAAAAGAAATGTTTATAGATTTACAACATATAACATCTGAACAAGAACCACTTATAGATAATATTTTAGAAAATGTTGATAATAGTAATATTAATACAGAACAGGCTGTAGTTGAATTAAGGTATGCCCAAAATCATCAAGTAAATATGTTTGGGTATAAATTAGCGTTTGTTGGTGGAGTATGTGGGGCTTTAGTTGGTGGTCCAGTTGGTTTTGCGATAATTGGAACAAAAATAGCAATCGGCGTTGGTGCTGCAACTTGTGGAGCTGTAGGATTATTTAGTGGTAATCGTGTATCTGAAGGATTTAGAGAAGATTTACCAAGTGAAAATTAGTATATTTGTAATAATATTCCATATTTTTTTTTATTATATTCTTGATATAAGATTGTATGAGATGATGAAAATAATTTAATTTGATTGCGTGTATATTGTAAAATTTTTTGTTTTTGATTATATATTTTTTTATCATAATCTGGTGAAGTTGGATCATATTTTTTGGAGAAAAATGTTTTTGTTGGTTCTAGAATAAATATTAGTCCATTTTCATTAATATTTTTCAAAATTTTATTCAAACTTTTTAGAATATTTTTTGTATAATGTAATGAATAACTGAATAATATTATATCAAATTTTTTTGTAAATGGTATATTTTCCACATTGCCTTTATAAAAACGAATATTTTTAAATTTATAATGTTTATTATTTTGTCTTGCACTAGTAAGCATAGGTAAACTTGGATCAATTCCGTATATCCGGTGTACATATGGACTAAGAGCAAATTCAAAAAATCCATTACCACAACCGATATCTAAAATATCCATTCTTGATAAATCTTTTTGTGTATATTTATTAAGAATAGATACAATGATTTTACCATAATTGGTAACTCTATCATTAATTTTAATAATATTTTGATATGGTTCCATTATAATGATATTTTCAAATAATTTTTAAAATTTTTTTCATTTTTAAATTTAATTTAAAAATAAAAAATTGATTTTTCAAAGTATTATTATATTAAAATAAATTTAAAATTTAAATAATTTAAATTAAAATTAAATAAAATTATATATCTTATATAAATTAAAATGGAAATTGTTATCACTTATTCCCTTGAATATCTTTATTCATTTGAAAATAAAGAATATGAAGCATTAAATCCTGAAATTTATGAATTAATTAATTCTAGAGAAATACGGGATTATGTTACATATAAACCATCTAAACAAACTACAAGTTTTCTTTTTAGAAATGTAGAAATGTCAGATGATGATATTGTAAAAAGAATCAATAGTTTATTAAACAAGATTACAGAAAATAACTTTGAAAAGATTTATGAGAAAATAAATTCTATATTGAAAAATGATAATATTATTAATAATATGATTGATAAAGTATTTGATAAGGCAATTGTTCAAACTGGTTTCTGTAATTTGTATGCACAAATTTGTGCCAAATTTTGTAATAATGTAGAAGAAGAAGTTTTATCTACTTCTATAAAAGAAAGTTTAATGAGGAAGTGTAACGAAATGTATATAGAATGTTTACAGGAAGATGATTATGAGAAAATAAATACTCATGATTACGAAGAATTTTGTAAATATATGAAAAATAAAAAAAAATTAATTGGTATATTTCACTTTATGGGTAATTTACACAAACAAAAACTAGCAAGTGATAAAGATATATCGACATATATTAATCTTTTAGTAAAAAAGATTAAATTTTATCAAAAGATTGATAAAATGGAGCAAGAACAAAAAGAACTCCTTGAAAATTTATGTGAATGTTTGTGCAAATTATTGCAAACTGTTCATAATTCATCAGAAATTTTAAAAGATTTATATGATCTTGAGTATCAAATTGAATCTTTTATTAAAGATGAAATAAATTTTTCACCTCGTATTCGTTTTATGTTTTTAGATTTACAAGGTATTTTAAAAAAATTAAATTCAAAGCCAAAATATGTGGCTAAATTTGGTATAACATTGCCTTTGTCGCTTTCTTCAAATAAAGGCGATAAATATTCTAATAATGGAAATTGGAAATCGACATCAACTATTCCTAAAGAATATAATAAACAAAATAAATATAATAATAGAAATAATTCTGATACTAGAAATAGAAATACAAATAAAGGTTATTCTAACAATAGAAATAGAAATACAAATAAAGGTTATTCTAACAATAGAAATAGAAATACAAATAAAGGTTATTCTAACAATAGAAATAGAAATACAAATAAAGGTTATTCTGAATCTATATCAGGAAATAATAAAGAATATTATTCTAATCAACAAAAGGATTCGATGAATCATGGTAAAAAGTATAATATATCTCAAAAGAAAACATATTATAATAAAAGGAATACAAATAGAGATAGAGATACATATTCTAATGAATATGATGATAGTGAATATAAGTCATCAAATACATATACAAAAAAATATAATTCTTCTTCTAACATAGAATATAAACGAAGAAAAGATAATCGAAAATATAAAGATTCAAAAAAAGAATATGAAGGTACAAAAAATGAAAATACAGAAGAATTAAAAAATAAGAGATTTGATATTTTGGATTAAATTAATTTTATAATTTAATAAGATTATATTTGTCTATAATATATAATTAGTGATGTCAAATTTGAAACCTTTTTTAGTAACATCTCGTTATGGTAATTTTAATGATTATATAAAAACTCGTTTTAGTAAATTATTAGAGGATAAATTCGCAAATGAAAATGAAAGTACAAATATGTGTATATGTCCTTCTTGCGAAGGATATTGTAATACATTAGATAAAAAAAAATGTGAAAGTGAGGAAAGTAAATGTTTATGGTATACTAAAACGGAACCGAAATGTAAAACTATTCGCACTACATTATTTTGTGATTGTGATAAAAAATATTCCAAAAAAATGGGGACTGAAATGATGATACACCAACAATTTTTAAGTCAATACATGGAAATTCATAATATTACTAAACAGCCATATAGTAAAGGATTATTGATATATCATGGTTTAGGTTCTGGTAAGACGAGAACTGGTATAATTCTTTCAAATATTACACGTTCATATGTTATAAAAGAGCAAGTTTTTAAAAGAAAAATTATTATTATGATACCAGCAAATTTAAATTTAGATCCTTGGATTAAGGAATTATCATCTGATTTTAATTTTAATATAGAATTACGAGATGATTTAAATCAATCACGTAAAATTAATAAAAATAAATCAGATAAGGAACAAATTCGTTTATATAAACAAATTTGCAAAAAGCATGATGTATATATAATTCATTATAATGCTGATGGTGCGAAAGGTGGATGGCGAAGTGATTTAAAGTCTTTACCAACTCGTAAAAAAGATTTTTTTAGAAATAAATATAATAATAATTATAATGAAGATGATTCAAGTAGAGTGAATCCATTTGATGATTCAATCGTAATTATAGATGAGGTTCATAATTTAAGTAATAATTTCGCAAGTAATTATGAAGATGATAAAAAGAAGAAAAATTCAAAAGTAAATTTAATTTATCATCAATTTTTGCAAGCAGAAAATTCAAAAATTTTTTTATTAACGGGAACTCCAATTATCAATAAGCCTTTTGAATTAATATTTTTATTGAATATGGTAAGAGGAAAAGTTTCATATAAAAACAAATCTTTAAAATTTAAGGAAGATGAAGAATTTTTTGAAGGGAGATTTTTTAAAAATATTAAAAATGAATGGCATATTAAAAATGAGCGATTATTTAAATCTAGAATAAATGGTTTGGTATCATATTATTCTGGTATAAATAAAGAAGTTTTTGCTGATAAGATTTACAGAGAGTATACTCTTTTGATGAAAGGTAGATTTAGGAATATATATATGAATTCTTGGAAACAAGAGAGTTTAATAACCAAGGATATATCGGAAGATACTGATGAAATATTTAGTTCTCATGTATTGAGTCAGCAAGCATCAAATTTTTGTTATCCAGCCTGGATATTTAGTATAAATGAGCAGAAGAAAATGAATTTATTAAAAAATGGAAAAAAAATTAATTTAAAAAAAATTTTCCCCCATGTTATGGCAATTAGGAGAAGAAAATATACTTTTGAAGGTATTCCTCGTTCAGAGCAACGTAACGAAGCCATGAGATTATTAGATACAGATGATAAGTTTTTACATATTGATAATAAATTAAAAGAATATTCGCAAAAAATGTATGTAATTGTAAGAAAAATCATCCAATCAAATGGACCTGTATTAGTTTATTCAAAATTTAAAGGTGGTTATGGCATTGGTATTTTATCTCTTGCTTTGGAGCAAAATGGTTTTGTTAATTATGATAAATGTCGTAAAAATAAGTGTATTGCAAAAGATAAATCTATAAATGGTTCATATATGACATGGACACCAGAAACAAGAAAGGATGAATTAAGATCTATTTATAATAGTTATGAGAATCGAAACGGAGATATTATAAAGGTATTTCTAATGACTGAAGCTGGAAAAGAGGGTATTAATTTAGTTGGTGTTCGTCAAGTTCATATTTTAGAACCTTGGTGGAATAATGTAGTAGATCGTCAGGTAATAGGAAGGGCTGTAAGAATTTGTTCTCATGCTCATATTGATAAAAGTTCTTTTAAAGATTTTACTAAAAAAGTTCCAACTTCAGTTAATAAATGGTTAGTAAATGTATTTAAGTATTCATCTATGACTATAAATAAAAAAGGGGAACTTGATCCAAAAAGTTCTATTGATATTAGAATAAAGAATACTGCTAATTTAAAAAGAGAAAAAGAAGATAAAATTGTTAAATTATTACAAGAACAATCTTTAGATTGTTGGTTATATAATTCAAATGAAAACCAAACAGTTAAAATTGATGGTATATGTGATAATAGAAGTAAATTATATGATAATTTTGTATTTTGGGAAACCGATGATGGCGATGATTATAAGAAAAGTGATTTGTTAAAAGTAGTATATAGTAATAGAGATTTATGGGTTATTAAGGAAACGAATATCGTATTAATGAAATATGGCGACGATAATTATCATCGTGTTGGTGTATATAACAAACGAAACAAGAAAATAACTCTTGATAATTATGATAATTCGTATATAATCCCGAAGGAATCTATAACAGATAATTTTCCTGGAACAAAATATCAACAACAATATATAAGAACTGATAAACAAGGTTTATATAGTTTAACAAGGCGTAGTGATGGCAAAATTCTTGAGAAATATTTGAAATATTTATATACATTTGGTTCAAAGAAATTTCGCAATACTTTAAAAAATGGTATTGTTATAGATTTAACACTTGGTATAGGTGGTGATTCAATTATATTTTCTAAATTTTTTAAAACAGTTCATTCTTTTGAAATTAATCCAGTAAGATGTCAAATGGCAAAGGAAAATATAACAAATGTATTAAATATACAAAATGTTAATATCAGATGTATTGATTCAATAACAATTATTAATAATTTTAAAAAGTATATAAAATATATAGGGGTTGAAAAAGTTCATTTAGTTCATGGAGATTTTCCTTGGGGTGGAATAGATTATAAAAAAAAGGAAAAAATTAAAAATTTATATTTAGAAGAATATGATTGGGATTATAAAACTGATAATCTTAAACCTGTACAAAAGCGAATGGGATTATATGAAATGATAAAAAAAATGATTAAATATACAACTTTTATTTCTTTGAAACTTCCATTCAATTTTGATTTAGAATATATGGAAAAAAAAATAAAAACTAAAATTCATGTATATCCAATTTCCAAAAAAATTAATATTGTAATAATTGATGTAGATAATAATTTAAATACATGGGATTACAAAGATTATAGAGATTAAACTATAGATAAATTAATTTAATATCTAATAAATTGTTTTTATATGAAAAATAAAATCTTAAATAAGATATATATATAAATACAATGATTAATAATATTATTAGCACAATTACCTCAACTTTTAAAAAATTAGCAGGTGGTTCTTGTTGGAAAGTTATCCTTATGGTTGCTGTCTTAGTAGCAGCAGCAGGATTTGTTTATTACAGATTTTTTTATAACAAATCAGCAGAACAATTTGAAGAAGATGATATGCCAGATATGGATGAAATGGATGAAGAAATTGAAGAATTTGATGATGATGAAGAACTTTTTGACGACGATGATGAAGATTTCGCTGGAATTGGAGATATGGATGACGAAGAAATGAAAAATCTTGGACAACTTTAAATTTAAAGTAATTTTTATGTATAATCGATTTATTTAAGTTAATTACTCAATTAGAATTAAGTAATTAATTTAAAGCTATTAAGTTTATGTTTAACAAATTTTTATTTTTTTAACATTCCAAATACAACCATAAGAATTGTTAAAATTCCATACATTGGATAATTCAATATCACATTCTAATTTATCTGTTTCTGAAATAGAAGAAGTAGGAATTAAATTACCTTCATTATCAATTACATCAAAATTATAACGACCATATTTAGAAGGAAGTTTTACTTTCCATGAGTTATTATTATAGTAAAAACAATTAATATACTTTTTGTCGCCATTCCCAAGTAATTCTAGTATATCATCACTTCTATTAATACTATCAATTTGACGCAAAAATGATACTAAAACCGGATGATTGCTCATATCTAAACGCAGATAAAACTTATTTTTCCTATCTGATTCAATTCCATTAATAGTTCTTATAATTGGTGTTTTAATAACAATTTTTTTACCATTTAAAAATAAATTTATATTTGAACCATAACTTTTTGTAAATTTTACAAGATTTAAATTAATTTTTTCAACATCCATTATATATTTATTTATATAAATAAATATATTTATATTAAAAATTTATATTGATCAGCATAATGAGATAATTGTTCTATTACACTAAATGTAATAGCTTGTCCACAAGATACTCTGAATAATCTTAAACCTAATCCCTTATATAAAGAACCAATTCCTTCTGTTTTAATAATTTTTTTACAACAATCATAAATTCCACTATATTGATTGTCAAATCCAGGATTCATATATCTGGTTTTGACAACATCAAATGGATTATTTATTAAGGGACCGACCGAACCACTAATTAAAGCAGCTCCCATTATCATTGGAATATTTGGTTTTTCTCCTGGTTTTATAATCTTTTCTCTTAATTTTAAATAAATAGTAAAATTGAAACCTTGATTTATAGATTGTCTTAAACAAGTTGATGCAAATCCTCTATACATTCCTTTTATACCTTTTTCGTATTTTACTCGTTTTATTGCAGAAATTGGATCAGCAATAGAATCGCGAGTTTGTAAATTTGTTTTTATTAATTCAAATGGTGTAATAAATAAACTTTCAACACAACCTGCTGTCATACCAGCGGCAAAATTTTTATAAAAAACATCACTTTTTCCACGAAGAAGTTCGAATGTTCCAAATCTTAATGCATATTTTACAGACATTTGACCCATAAAGGGAGTTAATCCTTTATATAGATTTGATATCCCATATTGCCTTATAGTTTTAGATAAACCTATATATTGATTTGATTGTCTACGGACTTTTATAGTATCAAATGGTTGCATTACTAATGCTTCGCAAATTCCACCCATTGGTCCGAAAACCATTCTTCTTTTTTTCTCTTTTTCCATTGTCTATACTATTTATTATAAAATTTAATGTTAATAAAATACTTAATTGATATTATAAAATTATATCGTAAGATGGTATTATGAAATTAAATCATAAGATGGTATTGTCATAAATTCGATTGGTTCTTTTGAAAAAATCATTTTATTTAATAAACTTTTTATCTCAGTATCATGTTCATATTTTGTAGTATCTGATAATATTATTCTGTTTATATAATCTTTATCAATTAGTTTTCCATTTACCGAAATTTTATGATAAATCCATTGCCATAATTGCATTCTACTAATTTCAGCTGTTGCTGCATCTTCCATTTTATTATTCATTGCTACACAACCAATTCCTGATATCCATGAATCCAAATATTTAAGACAAGTTAGAACATTTTCTCTAACACCATCATGTGTAATTGTACCTTTGGGAATTTGTAATAAATCTTTATCATTTATATTACATTTATCATCATTTTTATAGTCTTTACAATGATTAAAAGCATCTAAAGCAACTTGTAATAATCCTGGGTGAGCAATCCAAGTACCATCCATCCCAGATTCAGCTTCTAATAATTTATCCTCATATACCTTTTTTAAATTTTTTTTATGTAAATCTATATCTCTACTAGGAACTTCCGCAGCCATTCCCCCCATAGCATATGCTCCTCTTTTATGACAGGTATAAGTCAATAATTTTACGTATGATTTCATGAAGTGAACATTCATTGTTATTTGACTTCGATTTGGTAAAATAAAATTAGAATTATATCTAAATTTTTTAATAAAACTAAATATATAATCCCATCTACCACAATTTAAACCAACAATATAATCTTTAAGAGAATATAATATTTCTTCCATTTGAAATGCCGCTAAAATATGTTCAATTAAAATTGTTGCTTTAATTGAACCAATATTCAAATTAACATAATTTTCTGAATATAAAAATATATCGTTCCATAATTGAGATTCTTTATGATTTTCTAATTTTGGTAAATAAAAATAAGGACCAGCACCATTTCTTAATAATTGTTTATAATTTGTTATAAAATATAAACCAAAATCAAATAAACTAGCTCTAATATGTTTGCCATCAATTGTAATGTTTTTTTCAATTAAGTGAAATCCACGTGGTCTTACTAAAAGAGTAGATATCTCATCATTTAATTTATAATGTTTGTTTTTACGACTATCATAAAATTCTATTTCTCTTGTTATAGCATCTCGTAAATTAATTTGTCCATTTATCATATTTTCCCATGTAGGACTTGAGGAATCTTCAAAATCAGCCATAAAACAATTTGCACCAGAATTTAAAGCATTTATTATCATTTTTCTGTCAACTGGTCCAGTAATTTCCACAGTTCTTTTACGAAGAGGAATAGGAATTTCACCAACCTTCCATTCATCATTATCTCTAATATGTTTTGTTTCCTCTAAAAAATTAGGCATATAACCATCATCTAAATTTTTCTGTAAAATAATTCTTTCTTTCAAAAGATTTTCTAATCTATTATTAAATTTATTATGTAAATCAATCAAAAATTTTGTAGATAATTTATTAAAAAGAGAATTATCAACAGAATTATTTATTTTAAAATTCACCATTTTTTGATTTTTTATATATAATCGTATATGTATTCTTTTATCTCAATTATGTGAAATATATACATAATTTTTATTAAAAAAATCATTCAATATTATCATTTATTATTTCAATGGTTTCAATTGATTCTTTTTCAACTAAAGGTAAATCAATATTTTCTTCATTTTCATTTATCAATTGACTATCTTTAGGAACTGATTCTGAAATTGTTTCATTTGATGGTGTTTGTGATTTGATTTTTTTTCCCTTTTTTTTTCTCCCTTTCCCCTTCCCTTTCCCCTTTCCTTTTCCTTTTCCTTTTTCCTCTTCTTTTTCTTTTTCCTCTTTTTCTTTTTTTTCTTTTTCTTCCTTTTCTTCTTTTTCTTTTTTTTCTTTTTCTTCATTCTTTTTTAAGAAATTATCTATTTCCATTTTATTAAAAATTTCATTAATATCAATATCTTGTATTTTTTTTTCATCACCTTTATAAACATGATTTATATTTAATATTAAATCTTTGAATAATTTTTCAAAAACTTCATCATTAATATATTCTTTTTCATCTTCTAATTTATCTACAATAATTTGTGATATACAAGGTAATGAATAAAATATAACTTTGTCTTTATCTGATGATTTTCTAAATTTTAAAATAAAGCGAAGTGTAGCAAAACACCCTTTATAATATTCAGATGTTTTATCTTTTTTATGAATTCTGTTAAAAAATTGTTTAAACCATTCGGGAATATATTTTACTTTACTAGCAAATTTCTCAATCTCACTTTCTTTAAATGTAAAATCCATTTGTTAAATATTATTATACTATTATATTCAAATTATAAGAATATTCTTAACTATTTCTTATTAAAAAAATATTTAAAATTAAAATTGATTTTGATACTTTTTTTCATTGATAACTATATAATGACTACTAACGAAGAGTATAATAAAATTAAAGATTTACACTCAATTTACAAACAATTATATAAAAAAAAGAAACATCTAGAACACGACCTTGAATATACTAAAAATGAAATGGAAACATTAAAAAAAGAAATTAAACAAAAATGTTCTCATAATAGTATTACACATTATATTCAACCAGGATGGGAACGGGCACAGCATAGTTATACGTGTCAAATATGTGGTTTCGATTTATATAGCGATGAATATGATTATAAAAATATTAAAAAAGTTGTTGATATGTAAATGTTTGTATCCGTATAAATAATAATATTAATATATCAATGCTTGTAATAAAGAGAATGTCTACTGTTTCAGTTCCACAGCTTCTTGTAGGACCAAATGAATCATCATCTCTAATCAGAAGTGATAGTCAGTTTACTACAAAAAAAATAACATTAACTGGTGATGATGATGGTGTAGCATTAAATATAGTAAGTACAAATGCCTCTTCAATAAGAACTTTAGGGGGTATGGATATTACTGGTCAAACAATCTATACAAATACAACGGATGTTACAATTGATGAAAATACAGGTGTTCGATCAGCAGCTTTCGAAATTGATGGCGGTTTAGTTATTAGAAAAAAAATTGATGTCCAAGGTGATGCTTGTTTTCAAGGAACAATTTTTAATGAAGATATTGCAACGAAAAATAACCTGGTTTCACAAGCTCCTTTAGCAATTATTGATATATTATATGCGAAAAGAATTTACTGTATTGATGTTAAAACTTATTCTGATCCAGCGACATTAGCAGCAAATCCGAATGTACCAATTTCAGATGGTGGTAATGCTGTTCTTGATATTGTTATATGTACTACTATATATACTCCAAATTTGAATGTTTTGGAGGACGAATCTTTAAATACAGATTTATGTGGTGATGATGATATTCAAACAGTTCTTCATTACTATAGAGGTGAAAATTTTACAGGTAAATATTGTATTATAGATGAATTACACGCAACTACAATATACTGTCCATCTATATATTGTGTTAGAGGACGACCAATGGACTATGGTTTTGGTGGTTTCTCAAATTCTTCCGCAGGAACAATTTTAGGTACAAAAACATATCTTGGTGGTGTTCAGGCAGAAAATACCTGGAGAGCCATGATTGATACAGATCAACAAAGTGAAACATATTTACGATTACGTTTCCAAAGATTTAATGGATTGACAGATACTTATGAAGATCCACCAAGCGATTATAGAGTATGGATGTCATATAGAGATTATGACATTGTAAATGCAACATGGGATATTGTTCGGGGAGTTACATCAAATGGAAATATGTATTTTTTAGAAAAACAACAAGGAGCAGATACAAGTTACATTAGTAGTGATGTATCTACAATAGTACGTGGAGCAATCTCGGCTGGATATTATATGAATCGTATATATGTTTCATATGAAATTTTAGATGCCGCAATTACTTCAATTTCCTGTTCAGTTCAAAGAAAAGTATTTGATAGAACTTCGACTTCTAGTGGAATTTCACTTGTAAATATTGCTATTACAGGTGGAAATTTATCTTCAGGAACAATTATTGGTGATCATCATAGATATATTGAGATGATTGATACTACTGTAGCAGATTCTCATGCTACATTTCAAATGGAAATTGTAATTGTTGCTAATGCTACTTCAACAATTCGTTTTCATGGGTGTTTTATTGAATTTACGAAACAGGAAATGTCTGGATTTTAATCTACATTCTCCATTTCATCATCTAAATTTAATATATTATTTGAATTTTGTTGTAACGTTGTTATAGTATTATTATTTGACGAAGAATTATCGCCAAATATTTCATAATTATTATGAATAATTTCATTTATTGCTAAAGCCCTTATATGTTGATAGTCATCTGTAATATCTAAAATATTATTAATTATTTTTAGAATATATAAAAGTATTTGATCTTGATATTTTTTTTCTGTTGACTTACTTAATCTAGTTCTAGAATAAATATTATAAATATCAATAACTTTATGATATATAGTTTTATCAATAAATTTATCAAGTAAAGGGCTTGTCATCATATCCTGAAGATAATAAAACAAAAATGTAATATTAAATTTTAATAATTTATCAATATCTGGATAAATATTTAAAAATTTCATTTTATTGTATGTACTTGCTAAAGTTGATGTTACTATTGATTCTTTTGGAATTATACTAGGTACAATTACATCAAATTTATTATCTATAAGTTTTTTTATTATTCGCTTTATTTGTAATACAATTGAATTTGGGAAATCATTTAATGTATATGGATTTTTATTATTAATTTTTAATATTTCATTCAAAGATCTGATATCAAAAGCATAATATTGTAAATCCGATTCACAATATTTATAAAAATAAAATTTAGGGACATTTTTGATTTCATCACCTAATAATGTATAATTATTTTGATAATTAATATACATATTTTTGTATTGCGCACTAAAATCTTTGAATTTTTGTCTGGTCAGAAAATTTCTGACATTATTTTGAATTAATGTTATTTTTTGATTTGATGATTCAAATAAATCATTCAGACGCCGTCGCTTATTTTTAATTTGTTGAATAATAGTTCTGTCGCAACTATATAATAATAAAATATCAGTTTCATCAATTAACCCCGCTTCTTTTAACATAATATATTTACGTTTATAGTTCATGGTTTGTTTATAAAGAAACTATAATATAAAACAATATAATTGTATAATAATATGTATCATTAATTATTTAATAAAATGATAAAAATAATTATTGAAATATAATTATTTTCTCATATATTACTATATAATAAACAATAATGAATAATACTCATAAAGGTTGCCCAAATGATGTTGGAAAACGTCACTTTACTGATTATAGACCATCTAAAGCTCTTTATACTGATATTAAAAGTAATGCTGAATTCAGACAATATATGCAAAGAAATGGTGAAAAAATAATTACTTCTTTAAGAGATTTAGCAATTAAAGAAAATAAATGTTGTGCTTGTGAAAATCCAAAATTTGCTTCTGAAACTTGTTCCGGAAAACAATCACCAGGATTACCAGGAGTTGTAGATGATAACAAAACTACTTATAAAAATATGAATGCTTTTTAAATTATAAATTTCTAAAAAAATATTTTTAAATATAAATTATGTTTTTTGTAAAATTACAATTAACATAGTATATTTTATTATTATTATTTAATAACCAGTAGTAATCTTTTTTATTAATTCAGATACTTGATAATCTTTACCATCTAAAATTTTTTCCGCTGCGTTAATGTAACATTTTTTCTGTGTTCTACTTTTCTCGACAGTAATCTGTTTTAATAAATCATATAATATCAAAATTTGCCGTTCAGACCATAAATTTTTTAATTTAATATACATTATATTATCTTCTTCATCTGTTTCTTCATCTATAATATTTGATGCTAATTTTCCTTGTATTAGACATGTATTGATTAAACTTACATAATGTTCTAATGATACACGAGCAGTTCCTGCTTCATATGAATTTTGTAATTTTTCCATTCCCTTAGTTGCTAATTCAAAAATAAATTTTAAATTGTTATCTAATTTGGGAATATACCAGGATAAACTTTTTTTTATAGGGATTTCTAGTTTGTGAAGATCATTTCTTTCATCTCCATTTGTCCATCGCACTACACCCTGATAAAAAGAAGCTTCTTGTACAGAAATACGATTTGAATAAATACCAATCTTTGTCCCGTTTTTTTTATAATTTAACAAACAAAAACGAAATATTGTAGTTAGTGGATCAAGTATTTCGATTGGTTGTTGTTGAGGAATTAATATATAATTATATAGTTTGTATATATTGGAAACTTGACCAAACATTACTATATTATTATTCATTATATTTCTTAAATATAAAATATATAATTAAAAATGATTAAGAAATATAAATTAATATAATTATATAAGATGTGCGGAATTTTAGCTATATTTGGTTTATCAAATGATGCAGAAAATTGGAGAAAAAAAACATTACAACTTTCTAAATTAATTAGACATCGTGGCCCGGATTGGAATGGAATATATTGTTATAAAAATTGTATATTGGCACACGAACGATTAGCTATAGTTGGATTGATTAGTGGAGCTCAACCCATAACAAATAAAACAAAAGATATTTATATGACAATTAATGCTGAAATATATAATTACATACAATTAAAAGAAGAACTTATAAAAAAATCTCCACAATATGCTGATCAATTTACTACTGATTCTGATTGTGAAATATTAATTCATTTATACAAAGAATATGGTCCAGATTTTATTACTAAATGTAAAATAAATGGTATGTACGCGTTTGCTATATATGATAAAATAAATGATCTTTATATAATTGCTCGTGATCCAATCGGAATTATCCCATTATATATGGGGTGGGGTAAAGATGGTTCAATATGGTTTTCTTCGGAAATGAAGGCAATTCAAGAAAATTGTGATAATTATGAAATTTTTCCACCAGGATTTTATTATGTTGGTAAATCTGTTAATATTTCAAATGATGGTGTTATGAAACAATTTTATAATGAACGATGGTTTAATGATATTGAATATATTCCTAATAATAAATATGATGTTGCGGAATTTAGAGAACAATTTACTAATAGTGTAAAAAGACATCTTATGTCGGAAGTTCCTTATGGTGTACTTTTATCAGGTGGATTAGATTCATCAATCGTAGCATCAATCGCATCTCGTGAATATAAAAAATTAGGAAATTTAGATGTTATGCGATCATATTGTATTGGATTAGAAGGTTCCCCCGATATTGAAGCAGCTAAAAAGGTAGCACAATTTATTGGAACACGACATTATTCTTTTATTTATACAATCCAAGAAGGACTAGATGCTATATCTGATGTTATTTATCATTTAGAAACATTCGATGTAACTACAATAAGAGCATCGACACCAATGTATTTAATGGCTAGAAAAATTAAAGCAACCGGTGTAAAAATGGTTTTAAGTGGTGAGGGAGCAGATGAAATATTTTGTGGTTATTTATATTTTCATAAAGCACCTAATAAGGAAGAATTACATAAAGAATCGGTTAGAAAAGTCCGTGATTTACATAAATTTGATAACAATAGAGCAAATAAATCTATGATGGCCTGGGGTGTTGAAACACGAGTTCCTTTTCTTGATAGAGAATTTATTGAATATGCTATGAATTTAGATCCTAAAGAAAAAATGTCAGATGGTCGTATTGAAAAAATGACCATACGCGAAGCCTTTAATGTTAAGGATAACCCATATTTACCTGATGAAGTTTTATGGAGACAAAAAGAACAATTTTCAGATGGTGTTGGTTATAATTGGATAGACACTCTTAAACAGGTTGCTGATGAAAATGTTAGTGATTTACAGATGAAATACGCATCTTCTCGATTTCCTATAGCATCACCTTCTTCAAAGGAAGAATACATGTATAGAGAAATTTTCTCAAAACATTTTCCATCGCCATCCGCTGCTAAAACAGTTCCAACTGGAAAATCAATCGCATGTAGTACTCCTATCGCAATTGAATGGGATAAATCTTTTAAAGATATGGCAGACCCATCTGGAAGAGCTATTAGTGGTGTTCATGTTGATGCGTATGAGCAGATATAAATTCTTTTAAATTGGATATACATACGGAACAAAGATATCCATTCATTTCCTGATATTCTAGTAACAAATTACAAAAACATTGTTCTTTTGAACACAGCAAACATATTTCTAATTTTTTTTTACATTTTACACAAAAACCTACATACTTTGATATTATTGTAATAATATCATTAACAATATTCATAAATTTATAATTAAGTTATAAAATATATTATATATTATAACTTGATTATGGAACACGAAAAACAAAAATTGAATGGTATGGTAAAAGAATTTCTCAACTACGATAATCAAATAGCACAAACTGAAAAAATTCTTAAACAATATAGAGATAATTTAAAGGTAGCTAAAGAAAATAGAGAAAAATTAAAAAAAACTATTTATAATCAAATGAAAATTCTAGATACAGAGGAACTTGCTCTTGGTGAAATCGAAGGTCGAATTGAATTCTTTATTTCAAAGAAGAGAGATCCTTTAAATAAAGAATGGATTCAAGAGCGTTGTCTAAAATTTTTTAATGGAGATAAAACGCAAGCGAATAATTTTTATGAATTTATATATAATCCCGAACACAGAAATATTAATGAAAAAAGAACTATTAAAAGATTAAGACCTAGGAAAAAAAAAATTTAAATTTATTGTTTGGCTCCAGTCCATGCTTCTGCATCAGCATTAGAGATAAATCTGGTTAAGTTAGTATTACAAGAACCACATGAACTTCTCATCATCCATCTTCCATTTTTTGCTTGTTTAATATAGATATTTTTATCTGCTCTATCTTTTCTTACATTAGATTTACAAGAAACACAATAAAATTGTTCTTTATCTGATTTATCTTTTGGGGTTATTTTTTTTAAAGGTTTTCTTAATCTATTTCTTGCTGTTTTTCTTCCACCAGATTTACCACCAGTTAATTTAGTTACAGATTTAGTTGTTTTTTTTGTTGTTTTAGTTGTTTTAGTTACCATATTTATTTATATTTTATACAAAGAAATTTATTTATAAGTAAATAATTTAAATTAATTTTATTAAATATTTAATATCAAGTTACTTTATAGTATCAAAAATGTATAGAGTTTTATCGGATATTTATTATTTTGGGAGAATGATAAAAGACAAGGCCGTATTTATGTATTTCGAATATTTAGGAAATGAAGAAACACATATAATTGATCACGTTGATAGAATAGATGTTATCGAAACAAACGATGGATTTTTAAATGCTTTTAAAAATTTATTTATAGAACCTACAAAAATTGTAGATAATATTTATTTAGGTAATGCCTATAATGCTTCAAATTTTAATCAATTAGATGAATTAAATATTAATACAATTATTAATGTTACAAATGAAATTCCAAATTATTTTGATAATATTCAGGAATATGATTATTTAAAAATAAATATTAATGATACTAATTCTGATTCCATTAAAAATTTTTTTGACGAATCTAATCAATATATAAAGGATATTCAACAGCAAAAACCAGATAAAAATATATTAATTCATTGCTATATGGGTTCTAGTCGTTCAGCTACTATACTTACAGCATATTTGTTAAAAAATTTTAATCTAAATCCTAAACAAGCATTTTCTTTATTACAAGAAAAACGACCTGTTGTTAATATTAATACTCAGTTCTGGGATGAATTACAGGATTATTATACAAATTTATAATAATTTTCGAGCGTTTAAATTTATTTATTTAACTACTATATTAATATAAATATAACCATGAAAACCAAAAAATTAGATGTTAGAGATATTCTTGATGATAAAAATTCTGTTGTAATTTGTATTAATAAACAAAAAATTAAATTAAAGGAGGAAGAATTTATTGAAATGGCTCTGATTCATAATGCGATTCAAAATGGATTTACTGTTAAGAAAAATATTGATAATACACTTGAGTTTAAAAAAGGAGCAACAAGAGAATTACGTAATAAAAATTTTACTAAAAAATTTATTGAAAAAAATATGGATATTACCACGTTACTTCAAAAAAAATAAAAATATACATTATTAGTAACAATCATGGATTATATAACTACTTCCAATATTGTTTTGGCATGGAAATGTTATAATTATGCAACTACCATATATACTGTATATACTGTTTATTCAACAGTAAAATTTGTTTATGATAAATCTTCTGGAATAACAAAAGGTGTATATAAAATGTGTACAAAATATAATGAAGATGATGATGAATTTAAAAATAATATAGACTATAAAAACGAAGATTGGGAATTAGTTTGAGTTAAAATTTGATACCGATATATTTATTAAAATTGATTTTATAAAATACTATCTAAATATATTAAATAATATTTTATAAAAACTCATTATTATAATACAAACTATAAATTATAAATTTAACATGTCGATTATTCATTCTCTTGATACTAGTAGTAATAAGATTCAAAAAATTTTTAGTAGGTGTGCAGAAAATTGTCATAAATCAGATATGGCAAATAAACATTGTGCTATTATTACATCTGCTGGAAAGGTTGTTTCAATTGGTTATAATCATACTAGGACAAGGGTAAAAAATTTGTCATGTTCTAAACAAATCTGTGCTGTTCACGCAGAAATTCATGCTTTGTTGAAGCTGATAAATTTGTTGAATAGGAGGTCCTACCACTTGAAAGGGCGGGAAAAAGGGTCGTGTATTTTATGACCCTAAAAAGATTTCTAAAAAAAAATATAATATTTTTGTTGCCCGAATTTCAAATAAAGAATATAGGAATTCTCGCCCATGTTCTAATTGTATATCAACTCTTAAAAATATTGATAACATATCAAAAGTATATTACACACTAAATGATGGTAATTATGGTTGTGAAAAAATTAAAAATATGACTTCAGATCATGTTAGTAATGGATTCCGAGCTATTTTTAATCAATGTTTGAGATAATATATTAATAATTAATTCAGATTTTTATAACGGACTGATTTTATTTCTATCTTTAATATTAAAGAAGAGTTATGTTATATATTTTGTTTGGTATACTGATATTTTTACTTTTTCTTGCTTTTTTTAAAAAATCTTGTAATATTACTGAAAATTTTGACGATGATACTTACAAAAGAATAAAACTATCTAGAAAAAATTATGATTATCCATCAGATTTGAAAAATCTATATATTAAATATTTTAAACAGGATGATTCATTACCTACAGCAATTAATAAACATGTTATTCATCCTAAGGTTATGTACGTTAATAATGACAAAAAATATGAAACTATTAAAAACATTCTTAGTAAAATTACTAAAAAAAATGAAACAAAAATTATTAAAACAAGAAACAAGTTTTTAAGTTTTGAAGCTATTAATAAACTTGCTAGATTATTTATTTCCGATATTTTTAACAAAATTGATGGTGGAAAGGTATTCAAATTTGGAAAAACTATTAATCCAATTTCTAGACAAATTATTAATGATAAAATCATTAAATACGTGATACCGATGTTTATTTATGATTTGTCAGGAGTACAAAATCCAAATTGTATTACAAAAGTTATCGAAGGTAAAAGAAGTAATCATAATTTCTTAATACTTGTTGTTTTTGAATTTCCAAAAAATGATGACAAAATTTTTAAAACTATTAAAAATTCTATAGTAGCAACATATTTAATGGGTTCATTACCAGAAGATCAACAATCTCTACCTCCTAAAAATTTCTTTGATAATGTATTTGATCATGATATGCATTATAGTTGGTTTCAAGAATATAAAATTATGTTAAATAAAGAAACTCAAAAAGAAATTCTTGATGATAAAGAAAATAAAAAATATTTACTAACTAATTGGACCACTGGAAAAGATTATTGTAAGGCTAAAAAAATTTCTGATGAAAGAGCAACCCCAGAATACAAAGCTAAAGTTGCTGCTACCAAAAAAGCTGAAGAAGAAAGATTGGTTAAAGAAGCTGCTGCCAAAAAATCTGAAGAAGAAAGATTGGCTAGAGAATCTAAAAAAACTGAAGAAGAAAGATTAGCTAAAATTGCTGCTGCTAAAAAAGCAGAAGAAGAAAGATTAGCTAAAGAAGCTGCCGCCAAAAAAGCAGAAGAAGAGAGATTATCTAAAGAAAAAACTTCTGGATGGGAAATCGGTGATGGTATATCATCTAAAGAAATATATCTTGGAATATCTACGGATATTTATGAATGTGAAAAATTAGTTAAACAAAAACAACCAACTGCAAATGGTGTTACATTCGGAGGTTCGAATAAATTATGTTATGCTGAATTTAATATGACTAAACGTAATGCAAACAAAAAATGGAAAAGTAAATTTATTGGAAAAAAATCTGTTACTGCTAAAAAACAAGAAGGATTTACAAATATATTTAATAATGTATCATTATTTTAAATCTGTTCTAGGAGAAATTTTTCATAATATTTTAGTAAATTCAAACCATAATTTTTTATTACATTATCATCATTTGTATAAATTATATGTGAAATATTACCAATAGTTTCGATGTCCCAATACTCAAAATTTAAATCGTTTATATAATAATTTAATAAATCAATACAATATTCATCATCATTTGATGATTGGATACAAATTAAAGAACTTTTTAAGATTCTTTTATCCAAAGGAGATGTTAAAAATAATTTTTTTGCCAATAATGATATTTTACGATTTCGTTTCTTTTTATGCCAATCTAATAAAAATACTATTATTCCAATAGAAATAATAAAGAATAACAGGAATATACAATAATTTAACATTTTTACATATTATTATGTTCTTTCTCCTAACTTCTTTTAATATTTTGTTTAATGTGTTAAATTAATGATATTTTTTTCATCATATTTGATAAATGAAAGATATTTTATTTAATAATATTAAAATTTTACATGCTAGTTCTTCAAAAAAACATTTACATATAGGTATTAATATTAATACTTATGAAATATATACTTTCTCACAAGCATGTAAAATAGATAAAGAACAAATACAATGGGTTAAAGTTTATTTTAGAGAAAATGATATTCAAATTCATACAATTGTTGATGATGATTTTGATTCTTTTTGTCTAGCTGAATATCTTGACCTTCTTCTTAGAATCTATAAGAAAAAATATCTTACTTCTACCGAATAAAACAAAAATTATACATATATCTTATATATATTGGATTTAAATGCGATATATATATGATATTAATAATCCAGATTAGATAAAATTTGTTATTTTATAAATTAATTTAAAGATTCTAATTGAATTTTTAAAGTTGTATTTTCTTCTTTCAATGCTTTAATTTCTTTTTGTTGTTCTTGCCGTTACATTAACTTTTCTTAACATTAATTAATATTAAGTATATATTTTAAGCAATTCTTTTGATATATAAATATCCAACGGAGTTGCCATCTGTTGCAACATGCACATTGCCAGTATTTCCCCATCCACTCCCATCATGTCGTCCCCTTACTTGAATACCTTGATTTTGATTTAACTGTAATATTATTGGTGGTAAAACTTGGACACTTCTGTTGTTTCCAGCGTAATCCCTAATATATCCATTACTTGCGTACATTCTAGTATCATAATATGCTCCAGTAGCTGTACTGTTTACACTATCAGCTATACCAACACTTATACAAGGGTTTGCTCGTTCTACGTCCGTGTTTGTCGGTATTGAAAATGATATTTCATAAAGTCCAGTTATTTTAATTCTTATACAAGTACCATCTCCTAAATTTGAACTGGTAGAATTCGAACCAAGTAAATCATATGTATTTGTATCAATTGTACTTTTAGAAATGTTGGATCTCCCCCATTGGGCATCATTAACATTCCATACTACACAATTAGGCGCACTAGTATCATTACGAGTAGTCATTTCATTAACATTTACGTTCATATCTGTACCATTTGTTTGTACTTTTGCAAAAAATATACCTGAAGGCCCAGAAGTTTTATTAAGAGTATTTGAACTATGAAGTATAGAATCAGCAATAATATTACCATTTACCTCTAATTTTGAAGCTGGATTATTAGTTCCAATACCAACATTACCGGAAGAATTAATTCTTATTCTTTCTGTATTATTTGTCTTAAATATAATATCTTTTGTGCCGTGTAAGTGAGAAAATTCTAAATGCTCTGTAGAATTTAATCCAATAATTGCTCCAACTGAAGCACTATTACTAAATTTAAGAGTAGCCGCATTACCACTGTCTCGTTCAATATGTAATATTTCATTCGATGAACCTAAAATGTGAAGTTTTTTATCTGGACTATCAGTACCAATACCAACATTACCTTGAACAATTAAACCATTATCGTATTTTGTCTCATAATATGAATCACCGATTGACATACCTCCAACAACACCTACGTGAGATTTTGCTTGTCCACCAGAAGGATTTAATATTATTCCTGCATACCACCTTATCATTAATTGTTGATAATTTGTACCATTTCCAGACCAAGCACCAGAGGTTCGATAAATTCCATAATCATCATTACTATGCCAGTATATACCTGCTGTGCTATCAGTGATTACAGAATTTCCAAATGTCATTTTTCCATTAATTGATAAGTCTAAAGTACGTGCTGGGGCATCAGTTCCAATACCTACGTTACCGCCTCTTAAGACCAAGTGTTCCGTCAATCCTGCGCCTGTCCATGTGGAAAATCTTAAGCTATAATCACTCCCATTATCACGGTAGTTTTGTATAAAA
>Ga0257107_1000073_pt1 | contig 35869 bp, 28 predicted proteins | sample LP_taG_2_FD_190178 | JGI IMG/M metagenome (GOLD analysis project Ga0257107, IMG submission 190178) | Marine microbial communities from Northeast Subartic Pacific Ocean, Canada - LP_J_2011_P26_500m | ecosystem: Environmental > Aquatic > Marine > Oceanic | place: Canada: Northeast Subartic Pacific...
AAACTGTATACCCCTGACAAAACCATCATAAGCAAGATCAAGCAGTAATGACGTACCACCACCATTACGTAAAGATAACTCAGCGATGGATGCTACATCCGTCGCTAAACGACGAGCATTGCCACCATAAATAATATCTAAGATAAGAACCATGTCCTGAATGTTTATCAGTTGATCCTTATTAACATCTGCACCACGGAACTGGTCCTCGGTCGGTTCAATTTCCTCAAGTACATAATCTGCGACAGCCAGCAAATCGGATAAGGACACATTACTATCAAAATCCGTATCACCAAGTGTATATGGTACGGCGCATGCGTCAGATGATTTCTTTGATTCCACAATACCATAGCTATCGGTCTGGTAACTGGCCCTGACAGCGTAACAATATTCCACATAATTGGCTGAAACGGTAACGGAAGCAGTTGTATCGTCAGGCTCTGTTGTTGCTACCAGTGTATCTCCGTCCTCCATGGCTTGGTAAACATTGTAACCGATTAAGCTGTCTTCTCTTGATCGGAAGAGTCGTTCAGGTAAACGAATATCTGTTAATTGTACAACATTCTCAGGGTTGTTTCTTGGATTATAACCAAGAGATTCAATATCAAATTCACTCTCTAGTTCTGATTTGATTTCTCCAGTGTATGGCCCAGCTGGAATTCTTTCCACAACTTCATTTTGATTATTCAATATCATAGATACCATAGTCGGTCCATCAAAAGAAGCCATGATACCAAAATCACCTGCTAGAGTTGGATCGCCACCTACCGCATCAAATATTGTCGAATATGATCCATCACCCAACCCTGTCCAGTTGCGGTCATAATATTCCGGGCTCTGGGGAGCAATATCGTTGGCAATACCAAGAAATCCGGAATTGTTTTCCTGGATCAAGATATAAATATCACCGCTGTTAACAACGACGTCCTCTGCGCTGACATCCACTTCAAATTGGGTCAGGATGCCACCAGTTGAAGATAAGTTTAAACCGGTCGCTAATATCACAGGCGTTAAGTTTCCCGGTCCTTCAATACTACCGGCGTCATCAACCAAAGCTATTATATTTCCATTGATCACACTGGCATCACCTTGAACTGATATTAGAAGTGTTGTTAATGCGGCTGGATAACCCGGAGGCGTAAAGCGAACACCAAATTCACATCCACCGCCGCAACCAATTTGTGCTTCTAGATTATCATCGTAATATGCCAGGTCATAGGACGTGCTGGATCCAGGTGTATTCCAAATCAAATCCACCTGATGATCACCCGCTGAAGCTTTCAACCCTCCCGGGCGTGCCAAGGCTGGGATTAAAACAAAATCTTGAACAACTGCATCCGATTGTGCGATAACTGTTACATCTTTATAATCATTTTCAAAATTATGTCTTTGAACGGAAATGGTATGTATTCCAGGCTCGAGATTATCCAAGAAATATGTTCCGTCAGCACCAGTAGTATCAATTTGATTTCCAACTCTAACGATGGCACTGTCCAGCGCACTGATATTAGGATCGGTCACAGTACCCGAAATATCACCAAACAACCATGTTGGAATAACGGTTACTTCCATAGGATTACTTTCATAAGAAGGATGATAAGCAGCTGTTACACCAAAAGTATAAGATTGACCAATTGTAAGTCCGGTAACGATATATGATGTTTGTTCAATGAGTGAAGGATTCGCAGGAATAGAGCTTCCGTCTATATAAATATTATAACCCAATAGATTCCCATCTACTAAATCGCGCTGGTTAATATCAAAGTTTCCATCAACATCAACCGGTGTATTCCACCAGTCGTCAGACACATGGTAGCTGGCTGGCAACGGACCGGATAAAGAACTATCAAAGGATAACGTAGCCCAAACTGTAAGAGGGCCAAATAAGCCACCAGCTATATCATTGTCATTAGTTCCCCAGGAAATAGTCTGGCCATCTATACCATTAAATGGTTCGGGGCCATATGACCCTGAACCAGAACCCAATTCTTCCGGACCGGCTGCCAAGATGGTTACACCAGTTGGAAATGTTATAGCAACAGAATCACCATAAGAACCATCAGGGGACACAATATTCACTGAAAATTCCATGGTGTGTGTAATTCCGGGAATGTAAGTATTGTTAGTAGATACAGTTGACCCCGTCATGTCCCTTGCAGAAATTTCATTGCCAATGACAATGATATCATCTATTGCAAAGTACCAGGATTCACCGGATTCGACTTCATAATGAAATTTGATTCTAACATCTGAATTCCCCACCACACTATCCAAAGAAACAGAATCCGATAATACAGCATCAAATCCACCAGTTGGTGTATCAGCTTCATAAACATTCATTAATATCCATGTCGTACCGCCATCACCTGAAATATACACTGATCCACTGTCTGTGGGATTTAAAGCAAAATCTTGATAATTAAAATTGTAATATAAAGTTGCAGATGAATAATTACTTAAATCAATACTGGGCGAGATGAGATCAGTATTTGGAAAAGTATTGCTGTATGAGATCACAATAGCAAATTCACTGTCAAAATCATCCAATGTATACCCGGGTGGACCTTCTTCGCCGGTCATCCAAACAATCCCCGAACCATTATTATCCGTAACGGTCCATGTTGCTGGCATACCATTGTTGAAATTTTCATAGAATGTATATTGAGGTACGGATGGATCTGTCCACGAAAGGGCGACTTCCTCGTGGAGACCCAAACCAGCTAAATTAGTAATGCCTGCTGGAATAAATATTTCCGGGGTCGCGCAAACCGTAGCTGTAGGCGTAGAAGACCCCTCTGTGTAATTAGCAATAACATAATAACAGTATTCTGTTCCGTTTGTCAAGTTTTCATGGATATAAAAGTTGGTGTCAACACTTGCAACTTCTATTCCATCTGAAGTATAAATTTCATAGCTTTCAAAATTTCCGCAGCCTTCGATGATTTCACGCGGGGATGAGCTAGGGAATCTTATCGTTTCATAATTGCCAACACCTTCTAGACCTACTGGAATGGGAAAACCTTCACTGGCCGCTTTTTTATAAGCCAAAATTTCATTTTCACTATAAGGTATCTCGGTGATTGCGGGAGCATGATACACACCTTGTCTACCACCCGGCGCACTCCAGTGAATTTCAATGCTAGGTGGGTTGGCTTCGTTCCAGCCATCGATATCCAGAAAATACGTATCAATACCATCGCGGTCTGTTATACCGATAATAAAATATCCTTGAGGAATGGCATTTTCCAAATCATCATTGGCACCATTAATGAGAGCATTCGAGTACCACCCGGGTGCAAACGCTGAAGATTCATTTTGATAAAGATATGCGGTTGTTGGGTCAGTGCCGGAAAGAATTTCTGCGTGGACATCCGCAGCAGAAGCAGTGAGCGGATCAACGTTCACTGCTGTTGCGCTCCAATACGGAAAATAAGTGGCATTTACATAATAATTAAAAATAATGGTATCCACTTCAATGTTAGGATTCAAGCCATCAATATCAAAGATTGCCCAGCCTGCATTTTTGCTAGCAGCTAGGCCCCCATGACCCTGTATTAAACTGTTTGCAATGAACGCTGAACCATTGGTTGTACCTGTATGATAGTCAGCAGATTGCGGTACAGCAGGAAAAGGATTAAGATTTGACATGGCAATGGGTTCATACCAGTTCAAAAAGTTGCGGGCATCTCCAGCAATAACGCTCAAATTACGAGGATGACATAAATTTGGCTCTGAAACCATGTCCACTGTGAAGTTTGAAGTATCGAGTACAGCAGGAGAAAAACTTGCACCATTTAAATCAACAAGTTCAATTTTTAAATTGTGTATTCCTTCTGCTATTCCTGAAACTATCACTGGTGTTACAGAGTAAGCTACAGCTTGAGAAAGGTCATCTAAATAGATAATAGCATACCCATCTCCCTCTTGGTTCTGGGGATCTCCAAGTTCAAAAAATGATGCAACAGTAAATGTGACGTTAACAAAATTGGTGTCAATTACCGATCCTGTTGTAGGAAATGTGATTTGGATTGTTTGATCTCGCAAATCCTGACCGATTCCAAATGTAACCAGCGACAAGGATAAAATTAATGCTTTAGTCAGTTTTCCGATAAACAATTAAACCCTCCATAAAAGCGCGTAAATGTATTTTAATCCGATTCTCTATTATGGATAAGAAATAGTGTCTCCGAATTTAATGTATCACCCATGATAATCAACGATAATTGCTACCCCTTGTTACGAGTGTGCCTTAGATCACGTTCTATTTAAGGCGAATCATTTTTTTTAGAACGGAAACATCATTTGTTTGACCATGGATAAAGTATATACCTGAAGGAATATTTTCACGTAAAGTAAAAGTATAGTGTCCACTATTTAAGATACCATGATGGATAATCTTGATCAATCTTCCTTGCAAACCATAAATCGATATTTCGTAAAACCCTGTGTTAGAAATATCTAGATCAATATTGCAATAACCATTATTAGGGTTTGGATAGATAGCTCTGATATTGAAATCTCTAGGATTATTTTTACTTTCTTCCTGGATCGCTAGTGTGCTGTATTCCAGATATTGCAAGCCACCGGCTTTTGAACCAATTAACAGGTCTTCCTGTTCTGGCCCTGGGGATGAAATTGGGCATGGTGCCAAATTCTGGCCACAATAGGGATATTCCAGTGTGTCCTGAACTACCAGGTTATCCGTATCATCATAGCGCAGCAGGATTAATTCCCCAATCTTATTGCCCACGACAATTGATCCATCTGCTAATATTGCCGGGGAAGCATCATCACCAATATCCAGCTGAGCCGCCAGCACTGTAGTATTTATGTCTCCATTATTAATATACACCGCAACTTTACCATCCTTAGTACCTATCACAAGATCATCATCATTGTCCTGGTCCACATCTCCCCAAGCGGGAACAGTTTTTCCACTTAAATCCAAATTCAAATAATGTCCGTTATAGGTCCACCCAGTGTCTGTATTTACATAATGCAGTAAATACCCGTTGAATTCGCCAATGATCGCATCTAAATCGCCATCACTATCCAGATCATAGAATGAAGGCGCTAAGTTTGTAGTGATAAAATCATCAATAAAGGTGGAATCGCTTAACACATACTCTGGTATGTCATCATTGGTGGTGTTCTCGAAATAATATATCTGACCTCCCGATAAACTGTTATCTGGATTGAATTCCGTTCCTACAACAAGATCATGGTCATTATCACCATCTAGATCTGCCAAAACCGGCCTACTACCGCCAATAAGATCGAGTCCCGGCAAGAGGTCCGTGGTAACCAGCTGGAAGTCATATTCTGCACCAGTACCATTATTCTTGTAATAGATCAGATTATGGATAAAATCAGTTCCATAATTGCCGGAAAGAACACCAACTACAAGATCACCTGTGCCGTCCGGTTCAAAATCTGTGATTATTGGAATATTAAAACCAGCAGTCTCCAGCATTCCCAACCCTGGAAAATCAGCGATCATCAGCGAATCATCGAAATGGGGGTTAGTATTATTCCCATAGTTTTCAAGGTAAAACAACCCCGGCTGATACCAATCACCCCAGATCAGATCCAAGTCAGAATCATTATCAAGATCATAAAAAGAAATGCTGTTAGCACCGTGGCGTCCTGGTGTCCAGACAATCTGAATATTTTCAAAATAATCAGAAACAAATTCAAACTGTGGGCCCGTATTGGCATTCCCTTGGCCTGCGTAATAAGCCAACCTTCCTGAAATATCGCCGACGAAATAATCCAGGTGCCCGTCCGCATCAATATCAGCTACAGTGGGAATAACGATCTGTCCACCATAGACAGGAAAACCGGATGGTGTATGCAGTTGGGAATTCACTAGCTGCAATGTACCATTCACATTGTTATAGTAGCTTACATTGTCAGTGCCTAGGGTATGGGACAATAGATCATAATCACCATCATTATCAAAATCGTTAAAATTGAACCATATCCCTACCAGTAGGTCCTGGAAAAACTTTGTTACCAGCATGAAAATTGGTCGATCCCCAAATTGCCAATCTACTAGTCCCTGCCAATATTGCAATCGGCCATCACGGTCATTAATAAAACAATCCAGTATACCATCCCCATTCCAATCAAGAAATTGCGGTTCAGGGCGATTTAATCCACCAGTAAGGGGCATAATTTGACCATTGATACGAATACTCATCAGAGGATCCAATACACGACTATAACTGCCGCTATATAAAAAAACCACAACAGAGCACATAATAATGATTGATCTAGAAACTATTTTAACTGGACGAGACATAGAGTGTCCTCGTTAATAAATCAACATCAAATATGTTCACATTTCCGATCAGGCTTTCCAGATTGATGTGGCGTAAAAAAAATGGTGGGAAAGATCGAAAACGCAGTCTGGCACTGAAATGTAATTCACCCTCAATCCCTGCCGGAATATTGATAAAATAATTTACGGTTCGAGATCCGCTCACGGGCAGTGTACGATCCGTCATTGCTACCATATTTTCTACTGATACTGCTAAAAGACCCGAATCACCATCGGCATTAAATAAGATGGTGTTGAACATGTGTAATTGCGGGTCTAGTTCACCGCTAGGATCAGTATAGAAGTCAAGCAGGTCACCATCCGCATTGAGCTGTCCGGAAGCTAGGAGCGTATCGTTAGAAACAGTGGCGATCAGTTCAATCCATAACTGTCGGGCAAAGGTGGTACCGGAAGGAAAATTATGGCCCGTATTATTGGATACGATTAGTTTCGCATTCCACACCGTCCCCGCGGTGATTGTATCCGGTGGTGTATCAAAAAGATTGATTTCCGCAGCCGTTTGCAAGAGACCTTCAATTTCCTGTCGCTGACCAGATTTACCTGGAAAATCAATCAACGCTTCATCTATCCCTGGGAAAAAATGCCGGTGCAGATTATCCCGTTCGGGACCATCCATTGCTGCCTGCCCGGTGTAGTTCGGCATATGACAACTTTGACATTCCATACCCATGGCTTGAAAAGCGGTGCCATCCCATTCGAATTGGGTAATTTCAGCATTTCGCTCATCTACCGTCAGGTTATGACAGTTTTGACAAAATTCTGATTTGTCGTACCCGGGATGATAAACCGAATTATGAAACTCATTATCTATGGGGTCATCCAAAATACCATAACGAGTGTCATCGGAATACAATTTAAAATCCACTGTCTCATAGTCATGATCAACAATCGAGATATTTGTTGGGTCAGGTAAATGGGTCGTCAGATGGCAGGCATCACAGGTAACACCTTCTTTTACCTGGGGCGGGAACGTATTAATCAATTCTGCTGATAATTCGAGATGGTTTTCCACCAGGTTAGTCAATGCAGCAACAGGACTATGGCATTGGACACAAAAATCACCTATTTCTACACCATTGGCCAAGTTATGAACCTGTTGTTTATTTTGCAGGCTGATCCAGACTGGATCCATAATACTGTAAGCGTGCATTGAACTGGACCATTCCGCATAATGCTGGGGATGGCACACAGCACATTCCTCAGCCGATGTAAAATCCTCTATCTTGAACGAGGTCTGAATAGGCAGTGTACCTGGTGTCGTTTTATCATCATCACTGAGGTTAACGCAACCGCCAGATAAAAATAAATAGAGATAAATTAGGTGTATTGCTTTAATGGGGCGCAGCATCCCCATGCGAAACAATCCCCGGCTATATCTAAATACTTCTTTCGAAGCTAAAGACCCATTGGAACTCTTGTTTTCTGCCCGAACGTGAATCATTGGTAACCAACGGAAAATCTAACCTGAGGTATAATTCCTTGCCAAACATATTTTTTTGAGTCCGTAAACCAATACCTGCATCAGAAAGGTATTGACCCTTGATTTCATTTAAATTATCCGAGGGGAGGAAATATGCCATATCAGTGAATAAGGCCGCTTCAAGGGTAATAAAAGTAATAGGCACATTGAAAATTACCTCCACCGTAGAGCCCAGCAAGGATTGAGCCCCAGCAAGATCCGTATCAAAAAATCCCCGTAAATTCACGTCACCAGAAAGATGGTAGTGCTGGCGCAAAGTGGTAATCCCGTAAAAACTTGATTCATCTCTTAAATAGGGTCGCAAAAATGTGTCAAATGCGCCTGCACCATTGATCGTATATAATTCCTGGCCCGGTACGGAGCTACGGGTATCGTGATTCATGTGGCCATAAATAAATCGACTGCGCAGTTCGATTCCTTTTATAGTTTTGGATGCTTTTCCTACCAGCGTGAGGCGATTGAAATTCCAGTCAGAGAAACTGCCTGGTGGTGCAGTAGCCAGTTCCAAGTCTAGTGAGCGACCACTGTTGGAAATGGTCCATTTTCCATATACCACTGTGACTTGGCCATTCTCAAACAAATTTGTTCGGCTTGTATCTCTTGCATTGGTGCTGTAAAAACCCAATGAAGAATAATGATTGGGCGATCTGGAATTCCAACGACTCCAGGATTTATCCATGTTCCAGCTAACACCAGAGAGCCCACCCTGGTCAAAAGCATGAAAATTATAGCGCAACCCTGTGCTGCGATGCACCGGTTTACGCATAGAACGAAGATCCCAATATATCTCTTCCGATTTGATTCCATAATTGATATGCAGATCAGCTCGCTGCCAGGATCCATAGGACCTGCTCAACCATAATCCCGGCATATACCCATCAAGCTCATGGTAATTAAGTGCTGGAGACCATTGTTGCAAATAGGAATCACGATGATTCCAATTCATTCCTGGCCAACGAAACATCCACTTACGTGGTAGACCGTTTGAATGATTGTTACGGCGATCAACATCCACTGTTTTCACATCTGGGTCCAAGACAATTGCCACAGGTTTTTTGGATAACTGAAAAGAAAACGTGTCTTGTTTTCGCCATTGATGCTTTTTCCACCAAATCCTTTCCTTGCTGCCATCCGCTAATTTCACTTCCAGTAGCTGGGGCATTTCCCTATTGCCGTACTTTACCAAGTCAACATCCACAGTCCAGTTGCCGTCAGATTTTTGCGAACTTTTCCAATCTTTAATACCATAATCCAATATTTGGGTGTCATGTAACCAAGGATCGAAGAACCAATCTAATTCCTCACCACTAGTTTCTTCCATTGCAGCTTTGAACCGGGCTTCGTTAGGATGTTTGAGCTCCCAACGCTTATAATATTCCTGCATGCCAGCGTCAAAAATTGAATCACCAAGTACATATTGCAATTCATCAAGCATAACACCTGGTTTCGAGTAGGCGTTGTATCTATATGAACTGTTACCTTTAAAAAGGTAAGATTTTTTACTGATTGGCTCATCAGCGCCGCTAAGCTGGAAATTAATTACTGACCATTGACTATTTCCAAGAGTATTAGTGAAATGCCAATACTTTTTCTGGAAAGGTTTATACCTTTTCGTATTCTTTAAATCAAACCCATGTTCACCGTAGCGGTCCATTAAGTACCATCGGGTCTGGAAAGTTGTAAACCCTTCATCTAGCCAAGCTTCAGTCACCTCATTATTCCCCAGAATGCCATAAAACCATATATGTCCAACCTCATGGAGAATTAGACCTTCACTTGCGCTGCCATTCATCACCAGCATGGGGTATTCCATACCTCCCCCACGAATGCGGTCTGTTGTTGTTACTTGCGGATAGGGGTACATCCCGAATTTTCTGCTTAGCCATTCCAGGGCCCGCTCAGACCGGGACACCACTTCTTTTGTCCAACTTTCACCGTTATCTTCATTAAATAATACATGAACATCAATATCATTCCATGACCCGGATTCATACAGAAAAGTAGGTGAAGCAATCCAGGCAAAATCATGGACCTGTTTTGCATGAAATGATACCTTTCGACGCTGGGTTGAGTCCACTTCTGTTTTGTTCTCCTGGAATTCTTCCAGCCATTCTTCAAAATCCCTCGAAGTATCCACCCTAACGGCTTCCCAGCCAGGATCACCATATGTGACGACACCGGTAGCACCTATTACATACCATGAAGGTAAATCGATGCTCACATCAAAGGTGCCAAACTCACCATAAAATTCACCAGTTGCATGAAAGGGAAGATTGTGCCAACCGTGCTCATCATAAACAACAAGTTTCGGATACCATTGGGCCATGTTATACTGATCATCTACCCGACCGGCCCGTCCGACCTGTTCTCCTATATAATGAGTCCAGTCTAATTCGATCGCAAGCGATTGACCGGGCCGCAGATCCTGACTCAATTGCGCTGACAGAATTGTATCCTCAACTTTGAATGTATCGGCCAAGACGGTACCATTACTGGTAATTTTAAATCTATGTACATCCACTCTGCTGAAAGAATCTTCAAAACCCTTTATAAATTTTTCTGCACGAGGTCGGCGGCCATAATTTTGCCTAAACTCGCGATATTTTACAGATCCTTTTTGAAAAGCATTTGGGTACAAGTGCAGATGAATATGATCCAAGGCATCGGGGGAATTATTAGTGTATTCAATTTTCGAAGTGCCACCGACAGTTTTTTCAACCACATCCAACTGCACATCCATATTATAGTGGACATACTGTTGCCAGTATTCTTCAGCGTACAAATGACTAAAAAGAAAATTAAAAAATAATAATCCAGCTATTAAATTAGCCGGCGAATATGGGATGGACCGGTTAATTGGTATTAGAGGTAAGGTTTGATCGCGTTGAAGAAAACCTGTTCTCTACGGGGACCGACAAAACCGTTTACAATAAAACCTTCCCGATCAATTATTAATGTTGTGGGAATACCATTGATCATCTGTCCTATAGCCTGACTATATGCCATGGTAACTTCTGAAACCTCATTGCCGTTTATATCATTGAGCAGTAAATAGTTCAGCCCCCACTGTTCTTGAAATTTGGCCACATCCTCAATAGATTCACCGCGTCTAATGGTAATACCGACAATTTCCAGGCCATCTTTGTTATACTTATTATGCAGTTTGACAAAATCTGGTAATTCCATACGGCAAGGGCCGCACCAAGTGCCCCAGAAATTCAATAATATTACCTTACCCCTCAAGTCGCTCATGGATACTAGTTCACCAGCGGTTGTGGCCAGCGTAAAATCAGGCGCCGGAGTTGATCCAGGCGGACGGTTTGGGCTGGCAGTCAGTTTCTGCGGGGTGTTATTCTTAGCCTCCTTATCTGATATAGGTTTGCTCTGTTCGGCGGCAGCACTTTCATTCTCATTTTTTTGCCCACAGCCTACTGATAGTATCAGACAGGATATAATTGTAACTGTTTGAAAAGTTCTCATTAAGTAATCCAACTAACCGGCTAGCCCTTTATCAAGAAAATCCAGGAATTCATCCACGTTTCGAGTCATACCAGGAAACGTCGCTAGCACATCATCTTCTGGGCTTAATATAACATAATAGGGTAATGCAGCCGTACCAAAGCGGTCAATCTCATATCTCTGGTGTTCCCTGTAATTCTCGCCCCCATCAGTATATAAATGGACCAGGATAAATTCGTTAAACCTGGCCTGGACCTCATTTAGAGTAAAAACATTGGTTTCCATCCAGCGGCAATTTGTACAGGTATAGCCGGTAAAATCGATAAAAACAGGTTTCTGAACAATACTGGCTTGAGCAAGTGCTAGCTCGAGATCAGAGTACCAGGAAAAATTTTCAGTTTCACCTTCTCCTTCTACCGCACCTATTTCCTGTCCAAGCTGTGGAGGTAGATAGGAATATATCAACCCATGGATCGGCCGACCGAAAAGACCCGTACCCATGTAAAGGGCAAAGGTCAGGAAAAATAAGCTGAGAACCATCCTTGGAACACCCAGTGTTTCAACTTTGGAATCATGGGGTAGCCGGATATTACCCAGTAAGTACATGCCCGTGAAAAACATGATCATTATCCAGATAGCAAGAACAGAATTAAAGGTGAAGACACCCCAACCCCAGACCAGATCAGTGTTGCTAAAAAACTTGAAGGCAGCAGCCAGTTCCAGGAAGCCCATCACAACTTTTACAGCGTTGAGCCAGCCCCCTGATTTGGGCATCTTTGCCAAGTATTGAGGAAACAGGGCAAGGAAAAAGAATGGGGTGGCAAATGCAGCACTGAAAACAATCATGCCCAATAAGGGCCAGAACCATTGCCCCTGTGCCGCTGCAACTAACAAAAGCCCTACAAACTGCACGGTGCAGGTAAATGAAGTGAGTGTAAACGTCACCGCCATGAAAAGTGTGCCCACATAACCGCCACGTTTTTCCTGTTCTAGAGATAATTGCCGTAGACCTTTTGGCAACTGGATCTCATAGGCGCCAAAAAGAGACAATGCAAAATAAACGAATAGTGCCCCGATAAATAGGTTCACCCAGGGATTCGCTGCCAGCTGGTTGGCGCCGGCAGCTCCTAGGGTAATCGCCAGAATCATGCCCAGAATGCTAAATGTTGCTACAATACCCAGCGTATAAACCAAAGCCTGATTAATGGGTTTGCGATTATCCAGTTCACCTTGATGAGTGAAAAAGGATACGGTAATAGGTATCATGGGAAATACACAGGGTGTTAGCAAGGCCAGGAAGCCCATGGAAATTGCCAAGGCCACAAACGACCAGAACCCGGCAGCTATGGCCTGGTCCAGGTTGATTTCCCCGTAATCACTGACCGCTGCAGCGACAGCAACAAATTTTTTATAATCTTCCCTCGCGGGACCACTCTCAATTACCAATGGTACGGCAATATTAACCTCAGCCGGTGGATAACATAGTGATTCATTGCAAACCTGATATAGTATATAAGCGTTTACTATGCCCTGCCCAGCGGAAACATTATCCTTTAGCAGTACGGGGACACGGAACTCAGTGGTACCCTGGAAAAATCTGGTGTTGACACCAAAACCTTCGTCAAACTTTTCAATAGGATCCCGGTGTTCGACTTGTCCCTGTTCAGCCACCAGATCGCTGCTAACATTGACCCGCGTTGCAGTGGGACCCGATCCAGCATTCTTCAAGGCATAAATATGCCACTCGTCATCCATAGTCGCTTGTATAGTAACTATGGCCACCTCGCCGGCTCGGACTGCACCTGCTATTTCCGCCGTCACAGTAACCGGAGTCTTAAATTGCCCGTAGGTTACACCCAGCAGCAAATAGCAGAGTAAAATACTTTTAGTAATATATTGTCTCATTGTTGTCTAAGGGTGGAACAAGTCCACTTTTGTTAGATCGGAATTTAATTGAAATGTTCCATTTTTTTTTCGAACGTGGAAAATACTGTAACTAACCCATTTGACCAACCCATTGTTTGAACTTGTATGCCCAGCCTTTGCGCCGGCTCAGATCGGTTTTCAAGAGATCAATCTGCTGCTCAGCAGCCTTCCTGCCGGTATCGATCAATTGATCAAACAAATCAAATCGGGACCAGTGTGTGTCACCTACATCCGGATGAATTACAAAATCTGCTTGGTCCGCCAGGGTGCGTGTATAATGCATACCGCGAATAGTCTCTGCACGAGTGATGATGGAATACATGTTATAGTGATCCAATTTATTGAGCTCTGTTTTGGAAATATCGAGGGCCAGGATATAATCGACTTTGCCCTTCAATGCTGGAACAGGTAAAGGCATAATTACACCGCCGTCCACCAAATACATATCGTCTTTTATTGCGGGTGTAAAGATACCCGGAACCGTGCTGCTCTGAACCACGGCCTCCACCAGATCGCCTGAATCGTGCAGCACTGCCTGACCTGTCTGTACATCAGTAGCTGTTATGATCATTGGGATCTGTAACTCCTCAAATGTTTTTACCGGCAATAGGAATTCTATGATTTCCCTTATATTCTCACTATCCATAAGCGCTAGTTTATTCATAGCCAGAATAATTTCAATACGGTCTTTGAAGAATTGTGCAACCTGCCCCCAGATGGAACTTGATTCCCGTTCACCTGCGACCTGCATATCTCCTAAAGCTGCGACCTTTCCATCGCTGATTAATTCCTTAAACCGGTTTTTCATCCAGTCCGGATCCAGAGAGGCCGCATACATGGCCCCAATAGTTGAACCGGCGCTGGTGCCGGCAATGATGGTTGGATAAATATTACTATTATGCAGTACCTGCAGCGCCCCAATGTGCGCCCCACCACGGGCGCCGCCGCCGCCAAGAGCCAACCCAATGGTCTGATTGCTCATTTTAGTTATCTAATGCTTCACTGCGGGGTATGATTTTAACGGTCATTTCCACCTTTTCTTTGGGATTGTCACGTCGGTCACGGGGTGTATTCACGATTTTCTGGATCAATTCAAGTCCTTCGACCACCTGACCAAAAACCGTGTATTTATTATCCAGCTGCGGCGTTGGACCTGCACAAATAAAGAACTGGCTTCCGGCACTGTTTGGCGCCTGGGAACGGGCCATGGAAAGCGTCCCGGTAATGTGAAGTCGATCATTAAATTCTGCCGGCAGTGTCCAGGTTTCGGGATTTTCTTCTTCTCCTTCACCATAGAATTTTGCCGCATTGCCGCCCATGCCATCATTGGACCGGTCATCATCTTTCGAATTAGGATCGCCGCCCTGAATCACAAATCCAGGGATCACGCGGTGAAAGGTAGTGCCATCAAAGTATCCGTTTTTCGCGTGTGTAATAAAGCTGTCCACATGCTTTTTCGCCAGGTTGGGGTAAAATTCCAATACCATATCACCATATTTTGTAGATATCACCGCTACATCCGGCTGTTTTTCGCAACTAGTCATTATTATTGATCCAATCATTATTAATATTATTATTCGTTTCATTTCAAACTCCTGCTTCCTGGATTCAAAACGGGAATATTAGCTAATTCTTCCGGCACTTCCTCTGCCCCGTAGCTTACCGCTTCCAGTTCTGTAACACAAAATTGATTATTATCCAATTTTACCGCACCCCCGGACCGATCTACCAGTACGCCAACCCCAACAATGTTGGCGCCGGCTTTGGTGACCACATTCATCACTTCCTGGACTGAGCCACCCGTAGTAACCACATCCTCGACTACCAATACATTATTCTCGGCTTGGATCTCAAAACCGCGCCGTAGGGTCATGACGCCCCGCTCACGCTCGGCAAAGATTGTCTGAACATTAAGCTGCCGCCCTACCTCTGTACCCAGGACAATGCCTCCTACCGCTGGGGAAATGAGCAGGTCAACGGCCAGATTTCGGAAATGATGGACGATCTCATTAGCAAAACGCTGTAAATGCTTCGGGTATTGCAATACTTTGGCACACTGAAAATAGGTGGCACTGTGCCGGCCAGAAGTAAGAACAAAATGACCCTGCAACAACGCACCTGTTTGCCGAAAAATATCTAAAACCTGGTCAGAATTACTCATTTTAGATCCTGCATTATTTGGACGTAGCGCTGTGCTTCAGTACGAATATCCTTAGCGCTCTGATTACCGGCGAATATTATGCTCCGGGAAACATTAATTACCGCAATTCCATTGGAATTACCTGATCTGAAACTGGTTTCCAAGTCGCCGCCCTGGACCCCAATACCAGGGATCAGGAATGGTAGTCCCGGCGCCAGTTTGCGAATTCCTGCAATTTCGGTGGCCGATGTCCCACCAACAACGAGGCCAAGATTATCATTACTATTCAATTCGAACACAAGCCTAGCAACAGACTCAAAAAGCCGTTCTCCATTTCTTTTATTATCCTGGATATCACTAGCCGATGCATTGGATGTGCGGCACAGTATAAAGGCACCCCTTTCACCATCCTGTATAAATGGTTCAATGGCATCGCGCCCCATATAAGGATTAACCGTGACCGCGTCAAAACCAAAGTATTCGAAGAGGCTGGTAGCATATTGCCGGCCGGTGTTACCAATGTCACCTCGCTTCGCATCACCAATGGTCAAGGCCGATTCACCAATCCATTCCATGGTCTCTTCCAACCACTCGATACCAGCACTGCCCCAACGCTCAAAAAATGCTAGGTTGGGCTTGTATACCGCCGCCAGTCCTGCAGTAGCCTTAATAACTTTCCTGGTGTGTGCTTTTAAATCATCCAGAGTCGAATAATTCATCTGGAGTGCTTCAGGGGTTATATCCAGACCAACGCAGAGATGGGAACCTGTGGCAGAAATATGTTCTGATAGTTTGGCGTTAAACGATTTCACCGGCGGGGAATTTACTTCCGTTACTGCCAACCAGAAAGCAGGGATTACCGATGTTTTTTCACCCATATTCAAATTTGGTGGGTAAATTCGCTGCTATATGGAACAATTGGATTTAACCGTGAAACTGGCCTCGAAATCCCGGGTTATCGCTTCCTCCGAACCATTTCAGATTGAACTGATGGAACACGTGGGTGAAGAGGATCATCCCCAACTCATCGAAATATCACAGCATCTGTCCAAGGAATTCGGGCAAGCAGCAGTCCTGACTAGGACTACCATACAAAAATATTTTAATAAACAGGGTTCCCTGCCCTTCATCGCTCGCTATCGCGGCGAGATCATTGGCTATATTATTGGCGTTCCTTTGGAAGAGCTTAGTAACGAACCTTGGGCCCGAACGGATGAAAATTTTGACAAGGCCAACACCTTATATACATATGCGTTTGTTGTTATGAGCAAGTTTAAGGGTAACGGCTATGCCAAGATCCTCAAGCGGGTGTATCTCAGCTGGGCCAAGAAACGGGATGACATCCGCTACATTACCGGACACGTAAAGGAATCCGTATCCGCGAAATTTACAGGTGATATTAAGATCATTAGCCGGGTGGATAACTGGCAGGGTACAGGAAAAATATTTGAATATTATCAGCGGGACCTAGGGCCGAAACCGGAAAATAAACACAAGAATAACCCGCCCTTAGTTGAAAACGTCTGAATCTTAATATTTTTTATCTCAACATCTCTAATATTAACCAATATGTTCCAGTGCTTGTTGCAGATCTGCGATAAGATCATCTGCTGCTTCAATACCCACCGAATAACGAATCAACTTATCGGAAATGCCCGCAATTTTTCGTTCAGCTTTATCCATCAGCGCATGAGATGTGGTAACTGGACGGGTCACCAGTGATTCTACACCACCAAGACTGGGCGCGCTGATAGCATATTGCAAAAGATTTATGAATTGATCGGCCTGATCAACATCACCATCTATTTCGAAACTTAACATGGCCCCAAAACCACATAGATGTTCCTGGGCACGCTCAAAACTACTGCTAGATTCCAGGCCCGGGAAATTTACCTTTTTGACCTGAGGATGATTTTTAAGAAAATGAGCAATAAGCAGAGCATTTTCACATTGTTTATTCATACGCAAGGCTAGTGTCTTTATACCTCGATGCAGCAAAAAACAGGCATTTGAATCCAGAGATCCACCCAGGTGGTTTAATTTTTTTGTTACCTGATCTACGTAATTAGCACTACCTATCACAGCCCCGGCAACGATATCGGAATGGCCATTGATATATTTTGTGCAGGAATGCAGAGAAAGATCAAACCCCCGTACCACAGGGCAATATAGTAAAGGACTGGCGAAAGTGTTGTCAATCATCGAAATAAGCGCATGCGATTTAGCGAATTCTACGATTTTTCCTAGTTCCGGTACATCCATAAGCGGATTGGTGATCGTTTCTATATAAATCACCTTGGTGTTTGGCTTTAATTTTGAATCCCATTCACTGGGGTTTGAAGCATCGATCAGATCATGTTCAATACCATATCCAGCCAATTCATTATTCACAAAGTCCGCTGTTCCACCATATAGTGTATTATGAGCCAGCAGGTGATCACCGGCCTTCAAAAATGTAAGCAAAGCGGTGGCTATAGCACTCATTCCACTCGATGTAACCAATGCTGCTTCTGACCCTTCCAAAGCGGCGAGCTTTTTGTGCAAGGCCAGGTGATTTGGTGTATTACTTAAACGTAAATACCGCACATCATGGTAACTGCCCTCTCCAGTATATTCATAGGTCGAACTTTGAAATATGGGGACATTTATCGCACCATTTATACGCGGCCTCGGTTCACCTGTATGAATCAATTTTGTTTCAAAAGACTGGTTATCTTTAGCCATTAGATACTCCTTTTAATTATTTATTTCTCCAAGGCAGTTTCGACTTCATGGCCTGGTAAATCAAACCCCCTTGTCTGTACGAAAGCACTGGCCAACCCTGATTATCAAATTCCTCAACGTAACCTTGAGAACCAAAGGCAGCGATTGTATTGCCATTATCCTGACGAAAAGCATTTCCAGCCACATAAGCCTGATACGTTGGAAATTCTTTGCTGAAAACTAATGTTGCGGTCTTAGCTACTTCATCAACCTTATATTCTAAAACTCGGGACAGTTTTTGTATATGGTCTAAACCATTGTCTAACAGGAGGATATTTCCATTTTCCAGTTCATAGGAGGCATGTTGGTGCGAAAAACCATTATAAGGATCATCTATGAAAGTAAATTCATTTGCGCGGCCTTTACCCATATGCCAGAGTACGTCTCCTGTATTGCCATCAATTTTCATGATAGTCTGTGTATGTCGTGCAGAAACTAGATAGTTTCCATCGCTAAGGGGTGTGACATTGTTCATGTGAAAGTAATCGTAGGTCCGCATGGACCAGTCTTCTACTGGCGCTACACTTAATTCGATGGGTACATGGTCATATGAGTCCCATTCCAACAGTACATTCCCTTCTTCATCAGTGATATAAATATAACCACTTTCGATTTTTTCTAATCGACCATCCGGCCAGGGATGCTCTTTCGCTCCAAGTTGTATAATTCGACCATCATCCAGCCAGCGAAAATCATGCAATTCCGTTTTTACATCCGCCAATGGAATAACCTGAAAACCATCTGGTTTGAAATTCTCATCCAGCAGGTTGGTGCGACCCAGGCCGATAGCGTACTGGGTATATTGACGGACCATCCCAAAATGAAAACCATATTTATAAGGACGGAAAGCGGTAAAGCCCATTCCAGCCATCTTGTAGAATAAAGGCGTCCCATATTTATCCAGTACATAAGTGTAGGGTAAATAGGGCCGGTCTGGCTCTGGAATAGGTGCATCCGTTTGATCGGTTGCTTTTTTCGGAATAGTAAAACGAGTATAAATCGTATTAAAGAGTGCTCCCCAGGCACCCTCAGTACCCCATTCTTCATAAATGTCACGAAAAATCATGGACCAATCCCTGAACTTCTGTACCACAAAATTCCCAGAGAAAATTAGACCATCACCGACCTTATTATAATCATGGATCTTGACCTGCAATGGCAAGAAACTAGTTGGCAAGACAAGAATAACATATTCCGCGATCTGATCATCCTCAGTGCCTCTAACACCAATTCTGTATTCCTTACCGGCCTGGTCTCCAGGTATTTTTATCGGACCGGCCATGGAGATAACCTGATCGTTCAGCGATACTGCACTTACCGTTTCATGATAGTTAGGTACTAGTGTCAGTAAATCTTCATGATGTTGCGGAACCCAGGAATAGCGACGAATCCGGGCATCAAAATCTGGACAAAGGGTAAATGGCCCCTTTTTACCTGGAATAAGATCTACTAGAAGACTTGTGTCTCCTGGCGCCGTGATCTGAGCGTATGGTAAATGGATATCAGGTGATACAAAGTCAGGGATATCACGCTTCGACATTTCCACCACCCAGGCAACGAAAATCACTAGACCCGCACCAACCAGAACTAGCACAGCTTGAAAAATTTGTTTTCTGTATTTAACCAGTAACAAAACGGATACAGTTTTTTTAACCCTATGCTCTTTGCTGGTCTTGTATTGTTCCAATAATTGGTAATTGCGATAGTTGATCAATAAAAAGGGCGTGGCTAATAGAAATGACGCCATGACAGTCAGCCAGGCAAAAAATGATAGCGGCACCGGCCCCATCAAGAACGAATGACCCACCATGCAAATGAGTGAAAAAATAAATGAATATAGTCCATAGAGCATCACACCATAACTAAGAACGGACCGTACAGTACCTTCCTTTTTATAATGAGCACGGTTGAAGACGGTAATAAAACCATCTTCCATTGAAAGAATATCGTTTAATAAACCAAAACCCGTGCTCACAAACATTATTATAATTATCCATTCCAACTTACCAGAAAATGTGCTGGTAAAGGGCAATACATTTCCCACACAAAATAACAGCAACTGGGTAATACCACCCCAGATCAAGCCAATAGTAGGTTGAAAGCCCTCCCGGCTGATATTGGTACGCCATACCCAGAGTTTCCAGTGACGGGTCGCCAGATATACAACAGTATAGCCAAAAACGATCGGTGGTATTAATGTGAAAAGGAAGAAATAAGGTGCGTGCTCTTGAATCACCCACTTATAGATCCCCAGGACCAAACCTAAACCAGGGATGACCCAAGCGAGCAATAACTCAACATTCTCTAGACGATCTAAAACTCTGTTTTCGCCTTTCATTGTGATCAGTTGTCTCCTAGCATAATTTTCCTTAGAATAAAGGTGGAATATTTTAAGAACTTAAATTGAATTACTAATGGACACAAGCAAACAGGAAGTTCCCAACTCATTACGAAATTGGCTGGTATTTCATTTTTATGTTGATTATACATTCGCTATTCCATTCTTCTTTTTTCCGGAAACAACTGCGGAAATTTTAGGTTATGATCCTTTAGACCCACTGGCAGCACGGATCGTGGCAGCGGCGCTATTTGGTATTGGTTATAGTTCTTTCCTAGCATCTAAATTTGACCTGGAAGCTATGCGCACCAAGCTGCGCTGGGCCGTTGTATGGGCTGGTTCTGCCACCATAGGACTATTGTGGGCCGCGACTACCGTTGAACATATTTGGGGTTGGGTTTTTGCAGGTATATTTCTGTTGTTCTTCCTGCTGTGGGGTAATTATGCGCTACGACTTGGGTCCTTCAAATGATGCAGAATCAGGGCCTATTGAAAAATACTATGGCACCAATCTTTGGGGGAATCCTGTTAAGTTTTATGTTTTTTTATCAATTTACTCATACAACCCCCTTGGCTCAGAAGATGCTGGGCGATGTACATCGCAATCAATGGATTTCACATTTTGACCAATCCATGGAGGGTCAAAACCCTTGGTTGCGGAATTACATTGCCTTTACCGGGCTAGTCGGGAGTATTCGCCCGGAGATTATTTACCTAGAAGCTATGTATGATGACAATCAAACGCCCCTTTTAGGCAACCAGGATTATATTTTAAAAGGTACACCACCAGATTGTCGCTACTGGAGTTTTGTCGTTTATGATTATAATAATCGCCGTATTGAACCATTTAAGGAAACGATTGCTAGTTTTCACAGGATTGAATTAGATGAAAATGGACAATACGAAATTATTATTACAGATGATCTGCGCAAATATCCTGATCAAAACGCAATCAGTCATGCCGGTAATGACTTTAATATTGTCATGCGCATCTATGGTCCAAAAGTATCTTATTATAAAAACAAGAATTCTGTCCCTGTAGGATCAATCTTACCATCGAAAGAATATGTTGAATTGGATAATTAAATTCATTACTGCTGCCGTTTTATCACATGCCTTCTTCTTATGGGTCGGGCCCCATATTGTCATGTTTAAACTGGATAAGGACCTGAAAAGAGCGCAAACAGAATACCGGCCAGAATGCGGTGAGCGCTGGGTAGAGGGCGTTGTTTATTCCAACCCCGACTGTCTTAGTGATGCAGCGTCTTCCCGAAAACCAAATCCAGATTTTATTTATACGCTCATACCTTATGACCTCAAAAAAGGCAATCTACTCGTAAGCGCTCCTGTGCCTTCTGATGATCGGTATTGGTCGATCCATGCCCACAACCGTAATACGGATGCGTTTTATAAAATCACCAATACAGAAATTGATGGCGATCGCTTTGAATTCTTGGTAACTAGAGATCGTAACTTAAGAACTGAACTACCCGTTGCTTACGCATCTTCAAACAAAGGATTAATTTTATTTCGACTGACCATGAAAAATTTCAGCGAATATTCTGTCCTAGATGAATTTCGCAGATCAACTAATCGTAAATATGTGGAAAACTTATGAATGAAAAAGTATTTATAACAGGCGCCAGTAGTGGAATTGGCGCAGCTCTAGCAATAGAATATTCTAAACGCGGTGCAACCCTTGGCATATCAGCCCGCAGATCTGAAAAGCTGCAGGATATTGCCCAGCAATGTAAGGAATCTGGTGCACCAGATGTTTTTTCTTATACACTAGATGTTACCAATGAGGATAACTCTGCAAACACGGCAAAAGAATTCATAGCTGCTGCCAATGGTATTGATATTGTCATTGCCAACGCGGGGGTGGCCTATTCTGATAAAATAAGTTCCGGTGAATCCACCCAAATTAACCAGGTCTTTTCAACTAATGTCCTGGGCGTTACCAATTCAATTATCCCCTTTGTGCCAACAATGAAAGAAAATTTATCTGGGAAAATTGTGATCATCAGTTCCATTGCTAGTTTCAGGCCCATTGCTTTTCATGGCGGATACTCAGCCTCCAAATCTGCTGTACGCATGTTGGCCGATAGCTGGCGGATGGCGCTCAAGAAATACAAAATTCAAATCACTGCAATTTGCCCAGGATTTATTATGAGTGAAATGACAGACGAAAATAAATTCCCAATGCCCTTTTTATTGGAAACTGAAGATGCCGCTAGGAAAATGGTAAAAGCAATAGATAATGGTAAAAAAACATATATACTACCCTGGCAAGTAAAAATGATCTTATATGCGACGCGATGGTTGCCTACACCGTTGTATTATAAAATTTTCTTTTAATTCACTGACCGTATATTTAATTAACCAATAGGAAAATGTCCACGACCAATGGCAAGGACATGTTCAACTACGCAGTGCAGTGATACAGATCGAACCAGTTAAATTTTATTCTATTGAGGTAAAATTTATTTTGCAACAATATGAAATTTCAATTTCATTTCATCTGCAATTTTTATAAAAAGTAATGCGGGTCTTTCAACCTCATAATCAGATAGCAGAATAATAAATGAACCTTCCGCATTAAATCCATCAGTGAATGATATATCAGCTGTGAGGTTTATATCTTTTGTTATGCCATGAAATGTAAGTTTTCCTTTAATGGCTGCATTTATTCCTTCCACGGAAATCTCATTTGAAACAAACATTACATCTGGGTATTGAAAGATGTCCAGATAGGTCAACATGTTTGAATCTCGGTTTGAATTTCCACTATCAAAGGTTGCCAGATCAACACGCAGCGAACAACTATTTGCTGTTTGGTTAACTGCATCATATACAATTCTGCCACTGAAGCATGAAGAATGCCCCTGCCAGTCACTGGTATAATGGGAACCGTAATAGGTAATTTTACTGCTCTTACTCACTTCAAAGGTCTGCCCAAATAGCAGGAATGGGAATAGATAAAGACAAGAAAATCTTACAGTCATATCAAAATGGTAAGAATATTATTAACGCTGACAAAGCCATCGAACTGATTGTTGTGATTGCTACACTGCGATGTACCGTAAGTGCTTCATTATAGGTCAGGTTATAGTTCCCTGGATTAGAAACTATTTTACCTAAGGATGGAAGTGCAATCATTCCTGCAAAATGGATGATTGACAACCAACGATGGATCCTGATTGAATCAATTTTTCGGTTATAGTGCAATGCTGGGGGGGCGGTATAACTTAATATTGCTGAAGTGAGGTAGGACACCAAAGCAACCTTACCCAAGGCACCATGACGATCACTTAATTCCTCGTAATTTGTTGTGGCACCCTGTAACTGGAAACCCAGATATCCTTGGGCAAACATTAATCCTAATGTACCCAGGGCCAGCTTCTGGTGGATTTGCAGCATTTTTGTGCGCAGTTTTAGTTCCCGGGGTCGATCCATCTGGAACAAATTTGTTTTTCTAAGTAAACCATTTTCTGCCCAGAGAAGTTTCGTCTGTAGGGGCATATTGTCCGGTAGGGCATACAATGGATTGGTCAGCTCTTTTAGTGGGTCATCCTGAGCTTGGATAATCGACCCTACTAGAAGGAATAAAAAAACTAATATACGCCTAATTTTCATTGATGTTATTTGAGATAAAAATAATAGTTCTATAATTGATCAAGAAATTTACTTCTAACACTGTTTTTACTATCAGATAAATAATATTTATGGGTTCACTTTTTGATGGTCATGGCGATAAACTATTATTATTTCCGAAAACAGAATATAATAAAGTCACATTACATTTTAGCGGATATTAAATTACAGGATTCCAAAATAAAAACACTAAGAGAAATAATGTCTGACAAATTAATGCTTTACGGTGCCAACGGTTATACAGCGCGGCTTATAATCAAAGAGCTAATCGGTACCGGGATTAAACCTGTCCTCGCTGGAAGAAACCAGGTAAAAATTAGTGCGCTAGCTGATAAACACGGGTTTGACCATTCCATCTTTGCGCTTGATGATACAGATGTAATTGGAGAAAATTTAGCTGATGTAACCGTTTTAATTAACGCTGCAGGTCCGTATTCTCAGACTGCAAAGCCATTCATCGACAGCTGCCTCAGTTCCAAGACACATTATATTGATATAACAGGTGAAATTGATGTATTCGTGTATGCGGAAAGCAAAAATAGAGATGCGGAAGAAGCAGGGATAATTCTTTGTCCCGGCACTGGATTCGACGTTATACCGACAGACTGTTTATCATATCTGCTAAAAGAAAAACTACCCGATGCTACCGAACTGAATATCTGCTTTTTTAGTGAAAATGGCCGGCCCAGCATTGGCACAGCCAAGACATCCATCGAGGGATTGGCCAATGGCGGAAGAATAAGAAGTAATGGTATTATTAAGCATGTTCCCCTGGCGCATGCTGTAAAAGAAATTGATTATGGACAGGGACCAAAAATGGCAATGAGTATTCCCTGGGGCGATGTAGCAACAGCCTATTATTCAACTGGCATCCCAAACATCACCGTGTACACACCCCGCCCACAAAAGGGTATTAATAAGATTAAAAGGCAAAGGAAATGGCTGTTTTTTATGAAACTTGGAATCGTACAAAATTTTATTAAGAATAAACTGGATAAGAAAATTGTTAATGGCGGTGACAGTGATGAAAAAAGAGCCCAATCCAAAATGTGGGTCTGGGCTGAGGTCAAAAATGATTCCGGCCAATTATACTCAGGGAAGTTTCAAGTAGCAAATGGATACGACGTGACCGGCTTTGGGGCCATGGCAGTCGCAAAATATCTTTTGGAAAAAGAAATTGCTGGTGGTTATTACACACCGTCAAAACTAATGGGACCAGATATTTTAGATTCACTTCCAGGATTTTCTGGAATTGAATATTCCAATAATTAATAATGGTAACATCATGAAGATTATTCGTTATGTCCTTGGTTTGATTATCTTAATGGTAATTTATTTGATCGCTTGGCCTGTATCGATTGATCCAGTTGCATGGGATCCCCCACCTGCGCCAGCATTGGAAGGAAAATATGCAGTAAATAATTATTTAGCTGCGGTGAATATTATCCATACAGATGAAGCAATTGGGCCTGAAGATGTGGATGTGGATAATGAAGGTAGAATTTATGGTGGATTCTTAGATGGCAGAATAATTCGATTCTCACCAAATGGTGAAAATCTAGGTGTATTTGCAAATACAAAGGGACGTCCCCTCGGGCTTGATTTTGATAATGCAGGAAATTTGATCATAGCTGATGCAGTAAAAGGGCTGTTATCTGCTGACAAAAATGGTGCCATCAAAATACTCGCCACTGAAATCGAAGGAATACCATTGAAATTTACTGATGATGTAGATGTGGGACCTGATAATATGATCTATTTTTCCGATGCATCAGAAAAGTTTGGGGTGCACGATTATAGATCAGATCTATGGGAACATCGTCCTCATGGAAAGATAATTAGATATGATCCTAGTGCAAAAAAATTAACACTTTTACTTGATGGATTGTACTTTGCCAATGGCGTTGCTGTCAGTCCGGATGGCCAGTTTCTTTTATTTAATGAAACATATGATTATTCAGTAAGCAAATATTGGTTACAGGGTCCTAAGGCTGGCACGAGAGAAAAGATATTTACAAATACGCCAGGCTTCCCCGATGGCATATCAACAGGTAGTAACGGCATATTCTGGATAGCGATGTTCACCCCCCGTAATGCTGATGCTGACGCATTATCACCGAAACCATTTTTACGGAAAATAGTTTTCCGGCTACCTTTATTCATGCAACCCGCACCGGTCAGGCATGGATTTGTACTTGGTATCGATGGAAATGGTAATGTGATCCATAACCTACAGGATCCAGATCTTGAATCATATTCCCCTATAACCAGCATTGAGGAAGAAAACGGTGTATTATATCTTGGCAGCTTGATCTATCCTGGCTTAGCCAGGATCAAGCGTCCGCAATAAGTTCCACGCCATAGTCAGAAACCAAGTTTATCATATCCCCAAAAATGGCAAATCGCTTATCGTGAGTTTGTCCACGAAGAAAACGTATGTAGATCTGGGCAGCGATACCGATCAGTCGGTAAAGTCCTAGGACGTGATAAAAGCGAATATTTGAAACATCAAAGCCAGTCATTTCAGCGTATTGCTGGACTAATTGTTCTCTCGAATAAAAACGATTATCAATTGGCATGGATGCAGCTTTTTGGAAAAATACTGGATCCGAAGTAGTACACCAATAGCTGAGTAAAGATCCCAAGTCACATAATGGGTCACCTAAGGTGCACATATCCCAATCAAATACTCCGATCAATTTATCCGGATCATTCGAATTGTACATTACATTGTCCAGTTTATAATCATTGTGAATAATGCTATAAAATTTTGTCTCAGGAATATTTTCACTCAGCCAATTATAAATATTTTCGACTGCAGGTAGGTCTTCATGTTTTGCCTTGTCCCAGCGTTTTTTCCAACCATCCACCTGGCGCTGCAAAAACCCTTCCGGTTTACCAAGGTCATCCAAACCCAACGCAGAATAATCAACCTGATGAAATTCTGCCAGAACATTGATTAATTGAGCACTGATTAATTCTGGCCCATTCGTTATTTGCTCGAAATTCTCAGGTAATGTTGTGCGAATTACAACCCCTACTTTGCGATCCATTATAAAAAATGGCGCACCAATAATTTCTTGGTCATCGCAAAAATGCAGCGCTTGGGGTGCATAAGGAAAATTTTCATGCAATACTGAAAGTACTTTGTGTTCTCTGGCCATATCATGGGCTGTTGGTGCCACTGGTCCCAAGGGAGGTCTGCGTAAAACGTATTCGCGTTCACCATAATCTAGGAGATAGGTCAAATTCGCTTTGCCGCCACCAAATTGCCGGACAGCAAGGGAATTATCACTACCATCCAGTTGCCCTTTTAAGTATGCTTCGAGGCGGGATTCATCAAATGCTTCGTCGCGTCTTACGGGAATAGTATCAGAATTAGTCAAGGTAATCTTTGAGGATGCTTCTAGCTACGAAACTTTTATGCACTTCATCCGCACCATCGTAGATCCGTGATCCACGTTCATGACGGTACCAGAATGATAGTGGTGTATGTTCTGTCATGCCAAGTGCACCATGGGCTTGTATTGCTTTATCCAGTACGTTCATCAGTATATCAGCAACATGAAACTTGATCATGGATATCTCTTTACGCGCACCCTTGGTCTGATGTGCTTCAATTTTTTTTGCACAATCTAGCACCATTAATCTAGCACCATATATTTTTGCGGCGGATTCAGAAATCCAATTTTGAATTGTCTGTTTTTCACTTAGAAATTTATTGGGGCTGAGTTCTCTACTAGAGGCCCGTGCGCACATTAATGCTACAGCCCGTTCACAAATACCAATCCAGCGCATACAATGATGAATTCTACCAGGACCCAATCTCTCCTGAGCCAAAATGAACCCCTCTCCCTCTTTTCCGATAATATTTGAAGCTGAAATTCGACAATCAGTTAGTCTAGTCTCTCCGTGGCTCATATAACCTTCTCCAACATCACCCATTACCGGTATGTTACGTACAATTTCAAATCCAGGATTATCTACTGGTACAACAAACATACTAGCTCGCTCATATTTATTTTCCGCTTCGGGATCGGTCACCGCCATCACCACACAAATACTGGATCCATCGGCTGCACTGGTGAACCACTTGTTTCCATTAATGATATAATCATCCCCATCTCTAACAGCCCGTGTATCCATCCAGGTCGGGTTAGATCCAGGACGCTGCGGTTCAGTCATACCAAAACAACTTCGAATCTCACCAGAAATTAAAGGTTGCAAAAATTCAGATTTTAGCTGATCGCTGCCATGGTCCTTCAATAATTCAATATTACCGATATCAGGTGCCTGAGAATTAAAGCAATAATGTCCTAAAGGCGTTTTACCCAGTAGTTCACTCACCGCTGCAAATTCTACCAATGTGAGGCCCATTCCGCCATACTGATCTGACAAATAGGGCGTCCAAAGCCCTTGCTCTTTAACTTTTTTCCGGCATTCATTTAATTGAGGTAAGACATGGCCAAAACCATTCATTAAAAAGTCATGTTCAAGAGACAGAATATCCTCCTCAATTATTTGACTGATTTTTTCTAAATAATTATCCATTTTGATCTTTATGTTATTTCAAATTGACTAGTATTTTTGTACAACTAAATTCGGTTGTTGCAAGCCATCCTTTATAACTAAGGGTAGACCAAAGAATAAGGATGAATTATTTTAGTAATACTTTATTCTTGATCCTCCATTAATTGAATCTAACGGTTGAATTATGAGAATAAAATAGGTTTATTTACTCACTAGGTTCAGGCAATTTAGGGCTCTTTAAAATAGCAACAATATTTCTTTAACCATTGCCGGATCTCCGTATAAGTTCTTTACTAATGATCTATATATCCGGTATCATGATTTACCTGCTAGCCCTAGTGGCTGTTGGGTTCTACAAGATTCGCTCTGTAAAAAACAGCGCAGATTTCATGTTGGCGGGGCGGACCCTGCCTTGGTATATCCTGGTGGGAACTCTTCTGGCGACATGGATGGGCAGCGGATCCCTCTTTAGTGGAGCCGGACTTGGCTACCGCAACGGCCTAGCGGGACTGTGGTCCAGCGGCGGCGCCTGGCTGGGCATTGCTCTGATCTATTTTATTACCCGCAGAATCCGCAATTTTGGTAAGGTCACCGTTCCGGACATCTTCGAGGCCCGCTACGGACAGGCGGCGGCGGTGCTGGCCACGATCACCACAGTGATTGCTTATACCACCATTGTATCCTACCAGTTTCGCGGCGGCGGCAAGGTGCTGTCCATGGTTTCCGATGGCATGATCAGCCTAGAAGCCGGCATTATTATCACCGCTGTCTTTGCCATTTCCTATACAGTATTGGCGGGAATGTTCTCTGTTGTGTATACCGATGTGGTAAACGGTGTGCTCATGACCGTAGGCATCCTGGGAGCGCTTTTATTTCTCGTTTTTCGTGTAGGTGGACTGGGCGAGATAGTAGCGGTGGCCGAGTCAGCTGGGAAATGGCAACTGTTCGGCAACTGGGCGGCGGAACGCACTGGAGATATTTCCGGGCCCATCATTGCCATCAGTTTCTTCGTGCCCACCATGCTGTTGCTCATGGGCGACGGCAACATGTACCAGCGTATTTTCAGCGCCAGAGACGGTAGTTCGGCAAAGAAGGCTGTTTTTTTCTGGATTATTGGCGTCTTCGTACTGGAATCCGCGATATCCATGCTGGGGCTTACCGGCGCTGTTGCCACTGCCAAGGGGCTTATCCCGGACCTAGTCGCCGATGCCCAGAGTGCGCTTGTAAATCCCACGGAAAGTGCCTTGCTGGAAGCCCGGCAGGCAGGTAGTGAATCGGTGATCCCGGCCATTGCCCGTTTTGCGGGTCTGCCCATGGCCCTGGGGCTGCTACTAGTATCCACCATGATGGCCATTATTGTATCCACCGCTGATTCCTTTTTGTTGATCCCAGCCACGAACCTGACCCGGGATGTTTACCAGCGCTACATTCACCCGGGTGCGGATGAAAATCAGGTGCTGTTGATCAGCCGGGGCCTGGTCTTGGTCCTGGGCATTATTGCCTTTCTGCTGGTGAGCCAGTTTAAAACAGTGCTGAATGCCGCTTTTACCGCATACAACATCTACGGTACCTCTATCACGCCGGCGCTGCTGGCAGCATTCCTATGGAAAAGGGCCACTGCTGTTGGAGCCCTGGCCTCTATTGTCACCGGAACATCCGTAACACTGATCTGGACCTACGTACTGCCGGACTGGAATGGATTTACAAATATGCATCCTTTTTTACAGGAGCTCACCTACCCAGCAACGGGGCTGTCGATCCTGGCGCTAGTTGTGGGCAGCCTGCTCACCCCCGCGCCCCCCAGGGAAACCTGGGAACAATTTTTCAATGATGAGGATTAATAAAAGTATATATTTGTATTTCTAGGCATTGCCTAATATGGATCCAATTCCGATCCAATTAGCCAGCATTATTCCAATCAAGACCCAAGGTGTGAGCGCCCTGCCAGGTAGTGCAAAATCTGATTGTGTATTGATTCTACGTGATTTGACTATACCAATAGAGATCAACGCAAAAAGAAAAACTAAGATAATACTCAGATAAATCATGTATTTATCATTTATAGATTATGGCTTCCAGTATATCATAAACGGTTAAGTTTTGAAATTACAGGGTACATGCTCAAATTCCAAGTTCAGCTATGGTACGATACCAACAAATAGGTTTGTTGCTCATACTCCTCGTTTTTTCGGGCTGTACATCGAGAACAAAAGCAGATAGTCATTATGATAAAAACAACGGATCAAAAATGAATCGCCTCGCGAATGAACAAAGTCCTTATCTCCTGCAACATGCTGATAATCCAGTTGATTGGTATCCATGGGGTAAGGAAGCATTTAAAAAAGCAAAAGAGCTAGACCGCCCTATTTTTCTTTCAATCGGTTATTCTACTTGTCATTGGTGTCATGTAATGGAACACGAATCATTCGAAGACGATAGCGTTGCAAAATTATTAAATGATAGTTTCATTTCGATCAAAGTAGACCGGGAAGAACTGCCAGAAATAGATCACGTATATATGTCGGTTTGTCAGGCTATGACTGGTGGCGGAGGATGGCCTCTGACAATCGTAATGACACCGGCAAAAGAACCATTTTTTGCTGGAACTTATTTTCCAAAAGACAAGCGCGGTGGTAGATCAGGACTGTTCCAAATTTTACCAATGATCGCCGATGCCTGGAACTCTAAACGGCAAGATATAATGACTTCTGTTGGCCAGGTCAAAAACTACCTTGATCGGCTTAACTCAAAGCCAGCCGGTAACAACTTTTCAACGGAATTGATCAACAGGGCCTATGATCAGTTTCGTAATGGTTTCGATGAAGAATATGGCGGATTTTTTAGAGCACCAAAGTTTCCATCTCCCCATAATTTGATATTTCTCATGCGTTACCACCACAGTTTTGATAACAAAATCGCCCTTGATATGGCCACAAAAACCTTAAAGCAAATGCGGCTTGGAGGTATTTATGACCATATCGGATTTGGATTCCATCGCTATTCTACAGATCGTCATTGGCTCGTTCCACATTTTGAAAAGATGCTTTATGACCAAGCCATGATAGCTATGGCTTATACAGAAGCGTATCATATTACTGGGGAGGATATATTTGCGCAAACAGCTAGAGAAATATTCACCTATGTTCTTCGTGATATGACTGCATCAGAAGGTGGGTTTTTTTCTGCTGAGGATGCTGATAGTGAAGGGGAAGAAGGAAAATTCTATGTCTGGACTGAGCAAGAGATTAAAGAAGTATTAGGGGAAGATTACGGAAAAGAGTTCAATGATATTTTTTCAATTACAACACCAGGAAATTACAGAGATGAATCAAGCGGTAAAGAAACCAGACTGAATATTCCTCACTTAAAAAATTATAACACCAATGCTAGCAACGACTTTGATTCTGCTAGAGAAAAGTTATTCAATATTCGTGAAAAAAGGATTCATCCTTTAAAGGATGATAAAATACTTACTGATTGGAATGGATTAATGATCGCAGCACTTGCGAAAGCAGCCATTGTACTAAATGAACCTATTTACCTGGATGCTGCTGAAAAGGCTGCCGAATTTGTGTTACATTCAATTTCAAAAGGAGAACGCTTACTAAAACGCTATCGTAATGGCGTAGCCGCCCTTGACGCTCATCTTGATGATTATGCATTTATGGCTTGGGGTTTACTGGAACTATATGAAGCAACTTTTGCTACAAAATATCTTTCGCAAGCCTTGGATATAATGCATATCATGGTAGAGGATTTCTGGGATGATAAAAACGGTGGATTTTTCCTGGGGTCTGATCAATCAGAAAAATTGATTGTACGATCAAAAACTGCCTATGATGGTGCGATTCCATCTGGAAATTCCGTAGCTGTCATGAATATGGTAAAGCTAACCCGCATAACTGGCAATACTAAATGGGCGGAACTCGCAGAAAAAACTATTCGCGCTTTTTCAGAAGATGTAAATCGGACGCCAACAGGTTATACCCTGATGCTTGCTGGTTTTATGTTTGATACACAAAATTCCAAGGAAATTGTAATTGTTGGTGATAGTAGAAATAGAAATACCACAAAATTTCTACATACAATTCGTGCTAGCTATGCGCCTCATAAAGTGCTGTTGTTCAAAGATACATCAGTTAGTGATAATAGATTAGAACAATTGGCAAATTGGACCAGTACACAAAATAGTATTAATGGGAAACCAACAGCATACGTGTGCAAAAACTTTGCCTGTAATCAACCAACTTCCGATATCCAAACCGCCCTATCGTTCATAAATGAATAAACCCCTTTCTACTCGCATGGGCGAACTGTTCGCCCATGTCCAAGATCTGATTGACACCATGATTCATACAGCAATTAAACGTGTAGATGAAAATGATAAACTGGATAAAAGAACAGGAAAGATTGTTGGCTTTATTGCCCGTATCGGAGACGCATATTTCAATAAGTATAAAGATATCAAATCTGATGATTCGAAATAGTACACATCGCATTTAATCCAAAATGAGGAGGTAAATTCTAAAATGTTTAAAATGCAATTACACTGGCAGATCATCATTGGAATGGTCCTCGGCCTGATATTTGGTATTGCAAGTGCCATTGTTGGTTGGGGTGGATTCACAACAGCTTGGGTAGCGCCATTCGGTACGATATTTATTAGTCTATTAAAATTAATCGCTGTGCCACTGGTCTTAACATCATTGATCACTGGTGTGGCTTCATTATCCGACTTGAGAAAACTATCACGTATCGGCGGAAAAACAATCACTATTTACGTGATAACAACTGTAATTGCCGTAACGATCGGGTTGGTTATCGTTAATATTTTACAACCTGGGAACAACGTGCCGGATGAGATGCAAATTAAGTTACAGGAGACCTATAAGGCGGATGCATCATCTCGAGCAGGTTCGGCACAAGAAGTAAAAGAAAGGGGGCCATTACAGCCTATTGTTGATATGGTTCCAAGCAACTTTTTTCAATCAGCATCCAGTAATCGAAATATGCTGCAAGTCGTATTTATTGCGCTTCTTATTGGTATTGGACTAATTCAAATTCCAAAAAAGAAGGCCAAACCGGTTCTGGATGTTTTTAAAGGATTGAATGATGTGATTATCAAACTTGTCGATATTATTATGCTGATGGCACCAATTGGTGTCTTTGCACTTATTGCACAAACGATAAATAAAGTAGCGGGTGAGGACCCCGGTCAAGTTGCCGAACTATTGGGTGCTTTGGGCTATTACATGATAGCAGTAATAATTGGTCTCGGTATTCATATGGCCGTAACATATACTGCAATCCTTAGATCATATTCCAAAATGCCGTTAAAAACGTTTTACACTGGTATTGGTCCGGCCCAGCTTTTGGCATTTTCTACCAGTTCCAGTGGCGCAACGCTCCCAGTCACCATGGAACGCTGCGAGGATGAGCTAGGTGTAAGTGAGGAAGTATCATCCTTTGTACTGCCTCTTGGCGCAACGATAAACATGGATGGAACTGCATTGTATCAAGCTGTGGCAGCAGTGTTTATCTCGCAGGCTTTGGGCTTAGACCTCGATATTGGCGATCAATTAACCATAGTTCTAACAGCAGTCCTTGCTTCTATTGGAACTGCGGCTGTACCTGGTGCTGGTATTATCATGCTAGTGATCATTTTGGAAGCGATAGGTGTTCCTAGTACTGGGATTGCATTAATACTTGGTGTCGATCGTATTCTGGATATGTTGCGTACTGTAGTTAATGTGACTGGCGACGCTAGTATTGCTGTAACGATCGCCGCGTCCGAAGGCCAACTGGGTCCGCCCAAACCAAAGGCGGATTAAACTTTATCCCAAGAAACCTCTTGTGCGCCCCTTATCCAAAGTTGTTTTGGATAAAATTCAAGTATTGCTGGTGTTTGTAAACACGGTTCACCGTCCACGTTTATCGTCACTGGCGGATCATGGGATAATTCACATGGTTCACCTTCTTCATCCACAGTTAGAATTTCAAATTTTTTACATGGCTCAAGTGTAATACCCCATTTGCCTACGTGTTTGCCTACTCGCAGTGGTCCCATTAATAACAGCATTTGTAATTTATTTAAGCCCCATCCAGTACATAAATAACCATGATCATTGATTGGAGATGCACCAGGGGCAACTCGATATCCACCACCAAACATTTCTGACATTGAAAAGACAAAAAGTGTAAAATCAATCACTTCACCAGGATTATCATCAATTTTGACCCAGGCAAAACGCTTTTTCCAGCGTAAAATTTCAGTCACACCAAGATAGGTATATTTTATATTTCCCCGTATCCATTTGGCGCGGCTCAGCTTTGCTCTAGATATTGTTGAGGTAATGCCACCATCAGATTCTAAAAATATCCAGCGGACAATTCTCCCGGGTTTAGTTGCTTCACCATTCCACTTTGGGTCTACAGTCGGAGTTGGATAATTATTTTCACCAGGCATAGGTACAGCTTCTAACCGGAGTGCACCTACATGACGGTCTTTTCCATTTTTAAATATGTTAATAATTGCTTCTAAGTCTTCCAATGGATAGCCGTGATTTCGGGCAACATCATTACCTGTCCCACCGGGCAATATGCCTAGAGGAAGATTACTACCTCTTAATCCAGATGCTACTTCATGTACTGTACCATCACCACCATTAGCCACAACAAGATCGATATCCTCGCGATCTTTAAGCGAAAAAGCAATTTCTGAAGCGTGTCCCACTCTTTCCGTCAGATGAACTTCTGTTTGAAACCCGGCCTCTTCTAGTTTTGGTTTAGCAGATTCCCAGAGTTTCAGTGATTCGCCATCCCTTCCAGCTGGATTCACTATACACGCTATAATTTTTGAGCTGTTTGTTGCTGAGGATCGGGGAGAATGTGTTTCCAATTAAGTGAAAACTACTTGCAATGAATTAACTATAAGTTGCGCCTGTTTAACCGTATTTCTCTGGTCTATAATAAAACTGTTTTCCTCTAGTTCCTGGCTCAAGAAGCATCTGTAGATAAGGGACTCTTTCCTCGTCAAATAACTTAAGGCCTTTTAAAAATGGGTGATTATTTATAATACCCGTGTCTCCTTGATCCTGGTGTTCAAACAGTGCTGCCTTTAAATACAAATCAGCGATAAATAAATTATCATCTTGTAACGCAAAGGCTTGAAAATACCGTTCATGTCCAAGGAAATCTCCAATATTAGTACCGCAGTTATTCATAGTTAGTATTGAC
>Ga0257107_1000075_pt1 | contig 35602 bp, 34 predicted proteins | sample LP_taG_2_FD_190178 | JGI IMG/M metagenome (GOLD analysis project Ga0257107, IMG submission 190178) | Marine microbial communities from Northeast Subartic Pacific Ocean, Canada - LP_J_2011_P26_500m | ecosystem: Environmental > Aquatic > Marine > Oceanic | place: Canada: Northeast Subartic Pacific...
CATTCGTGTGGGCGGTAAGCGTCTCGCGACCGGAAAAGATTTTGACCCGAATACAGGTCAGTTAAAGAAACAAGATGTCCTATTATTATCTAAAGCCCAGGCAGATGAATTGGTAAAAGAATTGAAAGGCGGTCCCTGGACGGTTAAGGATGTGGAAGAAAAGATCAAAAATTCTCATCCCAAACCACCCTTTACCACTTCCACGCTTCAGCAGGAAGCAGCACGGAAACTGCGATCCTCAGCACGGAAAACCATGCGTACGGCCCAGCGACTATATGAGCAAGGGTTTATTACCTATATGCGGACCGACTCCACCACCCTTTCGGCAGAGGGCATTAATGGTGCGCGAAATGAAATTGTATCTCGTTTTGGTCAAGAATATTTACCGGAACAAGCACGGACTTACGCTACAAAAGTGAAAAATGCCCAGGAAGCCCACGAAGCCATCCGCCCCGCTGGTGTTACTTTTCCATCAGTGGATCAAGTTCGCGGTGCCATCGATGAAGATGCAGCAAAATTATATGACCTTGTTCGAAAACGAACATTGGCATCCCAAATGAAATCGGCCAAAGTGAAACAAATTTCCGTAACAATTGAAAATCAAAAAACGGAATTCCGTGCCAATGGAAAAGTGATTCTATTCCCGGGCTATATGGCTGCTTATGTAGAAAGTACAGATCGCAGAAGCGGCATCATGGAAGATCAGGAATCAATTTTACCTGATATGGCCAAAGGACAAATCCTCACCTGCAATGAATTAACAGCAGATGAACATGCAACCCAACCACCGGCGAGATTTACAGAAGCATCCCTGGTAAAAGAATTGGAAGCACAGGGAATTGGACGTCCTTCCACTTTTGCCAATATTATCGACACCATCGTTTACCGAACTTATGTGAATAATAATCGGGGGAAATTGACACCAACCTTTTTAGGGATTGCGGTTACCCAGCTATTAGAAAATCATTTTACTTCTCTCGTCGACAGTCAATTCACGGCCAACATGGAAGATGGCCTTGATGCGATTTCCCGCGGGGAATTAGATGCAGTCCCTTTCATGAAAGCATTTTATTTTGGCTCTGATGACCAAATCGGATTGGTGGGTATGCTGGATGATAAAATAGATATTGGGAAAGCCTGTTCTGTCAAATTGGATTATGACGGAGATCCTATCGAGATACGTGTGGGGCAATATGGTCCATTCATTCAACAGGGTGAAACGCGAAAATCGGTCCCTGCTGATGTATATCTCGGTGATTTAAATGTGGATAAAGCATTGGAAATCCTAAACCAAGAAATTAATGAAGACCGCGAATTGGGTAAAGATTCGGATTCCGGTGAAATGGTTTTAGTTAAAAACGGACCTTACGGACCCTATGTTCAATTGGGAGAAACCAGTAAACGAAAAGGGATTCCAAAAGGAACACCAGCCGATGATATTGATCTTGAAATGGCGCTTAAACTATTATCACTCCCCAGAATATTAGGAAAATTTCCTGATTCTGACGAAGATGTGAAAGCGGACTATGGCCGATTCGGACCCTACGTGACTGCAGGGAAAGGAAAAAATGGCACCATCCCTCCCACTATGTCGCCTTTAACCATTGAATTGGCAGAAGCATTGGAGCTAATTAAAAATCGAAATAGCGGTCCTCAAGAATTACGAACATTGGGTAATCATCCGGAAACCGGAGAATCTTTGGTCTTGAAATCCGGACGATATGGCCCTTATCTCACGGATGGAAAATTTAATGCTTCTCTGCCTCGAGATACAGATCCGGAAAAAATGACATTAGAAGAAGGGGTAGAGCTCATCAATAAAAAGCGGGCGGCTCCTCCAAGAAAAAAACGCCGTAAAACCAAAAAGAAAAAGAAGGCCAAAAAGAAATGAAAAAACTCCTTCCTATTATATTCATTCTGAGTTTGGTATGGGCCGACGAAAAAAGTGATCTTATCATGGATCTGGAACAAAGCCTTATGGCCACATGCTGTTGGAGTGGCACTGTATATGACCATGGTAACAAGGAGATGGAAATTGAAATTGCAGGCATGGTTAATACAGGGAAAACAAAAACCGAAATTCTCGATTATTATAAAGGCAAATATGGAGAACGTGTTTTGGCCATTCCTGTGGCAGAAGGTTTTAATTATTTTGCCTGGATTGCCCCTATTTTTATTGGCCTATTAGGGCTTACCATTATTTTGATTTATATCAAAACAACGAAAGAAACACCTCCAATCGTTGAATCTACCGATGATTCTATTGCCTATAGCGATCAAATTGAGCGTGAACTGAAAGAAATGGATTAACCCTTACTTTCATTGCGATTGGTCAACCGGATGACAAGCAATCTCATTATTATATAATATTAGAAATGATTCAATTCTTTCATCATTTCAGACCATTTATTTATCTAAATAATTTCCTAATTTCCCCTCTTAATAATTAACGGAGATTTAACTCAACCTAATGAGTATGGAAAAAATAGTTTCCCTTTGCAAACGCAGAGGGTTTGTATTTCAAAGTTCTGAAATTTATGGTGGCTTCGGAGCCGTTTATGATTATGGCCCATTGGGTATTGCTCTAAAAAATAATATTTCCCAACTCTGGTGGCGGGCCATGACCCAACTTCATGAAAATATTGTTGGGCTAGATAGCGGTATCTTAATGCATCCCAAAATATGGGAAGCCTCAGGGCATGTGGGTGCATTTAATGATCCATTAGTGGATTGTAAACAATGTAAAGCGCGATACCGCGCCGATGAATTATTTGATGGAAATCCGGAAGATGGCAAATGGGATGAAATCCAATGCCCTAAATGCGGGACTACAGGTAATCTTACGGAACCGCGCCAGTTCAACCTCATGTTTAAAACCCATATCGGCCCGGTAGAAGAAGAAGCCAATACTGCATATTTAAGACCGGAAACTGCCCAGGGTATTTATGTGAATTATCTTCTTACTCAAAATGCCATGCGGTTGAAAGTGCCCTTTGGCATCGCCCAGATCGGGAAAGCATTTCGAAATGAAATTGTGGCCAGAAACTTTATCTTTCGTACCCGTGAATTTGAACAAATGGAAATGCAGTATTTTGTAAAGCCCGGGTCTGATGACCAATCCATGGTGGACTGGAAAGATGAACGGATGGCCTTTTATAACCAACTGGGAGTCGATGCAAAAAAACTCCGTTTTCATGAACATGCTGAAGGTGAACTGGCCCACTACGCCAAAGAAGCCTGGGATATTGAATTTGAATTCCCATTTGGCTGGTCAGAGATTGAAGGAATTCACAACCGCACGGACTTTGACCTCCGCCGCCATCAAGAATTCTCTGGAAAGAAAATGGAAATTTTTGACCAACCGAACAATGAGCGGTTCCTCCCTTATATTATTGAAACATCAGCGGGATTAAATCGCATGATGCTTGCGGTTCTTTCGGATGCCTATTGGGAAGATGATGAAAACAATCGCGTGGTGATGAAACTCCATCCCCGAATTGCACCGGTAACTGCTGTAGTTTGTCCATTAGTGAAAAAGGATGGATTACCGGAAATTGGTCGGAATGTAATGGATATTTTAAAACCTCATTTCAAAGTGATTTACGATCAACAGGGATCTATCGGAAAACGATACTACCGCCAAGATGAAGCGGGAACCCCTTATGGTATTACGATTGACCATCAATCCGTAGAAGACCAAACGGTAACGCTCCGCCATCGGGATTCGCAGCAGCAAGACCGTGTCGCCATGGACCAATTGGTGAATGCCATTAATGATAGCATGGAGAATTATTCATGAATCGCCATTTAACCCTTCGCTCCGGGAATCCCACGCTGAATGCGAAAACATTTTCCGGATTCGACGTAACTGCTGGTGCCACCATGACCATCATGGGTACGGTGCATAAAACAGCACTGGGGTTGCTTCTACTCATGACCACAGCCCTTTACACCTGGAATCTGCCCTTAGGAGACCCCAGAACAAATATGTTCATGATGATCGGCATTTTTGGCGGATTTGGTGTGGCAATTTTGACCGCTTTCAAGCACCATCTCGCAAAGTACACGGTACCTGCATACGCCCTATTGCAGGGATTAGCGTTGGGTGGTATTTCCAAATATTTTGAAATGCGTTATCCCGGAATTGTGAACCAGGCGGTTATGCTGACTTTTGGGACACTTAGTGCTTTACTTTTAGCTTATCGTTCCGGACTGATTAAGGCAACGGAAAACTTCAAACTGGGTGTGGTAGCGGCTACAGGTGGCATTGCTTTTGTTTATCTCATCAGTTGGATATTAGGTATGTTTGGCGTTGGTGTTCCCATGATTCATGGTAATTCAAACATGAGCATTTTATTCAGTATTGGTGTGGTCATTATTGCAGCATTAAATCTCGTTCTTGATTTTGATTTTATTGAAGAAGCAGCAGAAAATGGTGCCCCAAAATATATGGAGTGGTATGGTGCCTTCGGACTTCTGGTCACATTGGTCTGGCTCTATTTAGAAATTTTACGATTATTAGCCAAACTATCTTCGCGGAGGAATTAATCTGTGAAAAACATTAGAAATGCACTGGGCACCATAGTCGTTTTGGTTTTATCTATTATCCAAGTAGCCGAAGCAAAACCAAAGGAAAAGTTCGCACTGGTCATCCATGGTGGTGCCGGGACAATCCTGAAAAAGAATATGACACCAAAAAAAGAAGCGGCCTATCGCGCCAAACTGGAAGAATCGCTCAAAGCAGGATATAAGATTTTGTCGTCTGGTGGGTCCGCCCTAGATGCAGTGGAAGCCACCATACACGTCATGGAAGATTCTCCCCTTTTTAATGCAGGCAAGGGCGCCGTATTCACTAATGCGGGAACCAATGAATTAGACGCTGCCATCATGAATGGGGCGGATCTGAAAGCGGGCGCTGTGGCCGGAGTAAAAACTGTGAAGAATCCCATTACAGCAGCGCGAAAGGTCATGGAGGAGACATGGCATGTTTTATTGGCCGGCGAAGGGGCGGATAAATTTGCCGCAGAAGAAGGCCTTGAAATTGTAGATCCCAAATACTTTTACACTGAACGACGGTGGAAAGCCATCCAAAAAATGAAAAAGAATGAACAAAAAAAATATGGCACTGTTGGTTGTGTGGCTTTGGATAAAGATGGCAATCTAGCCGCGGGCACATCCACCGGGGGCATGACAAACAAACGCTGGGGCCGTGTTGGCGATGTGCCTATCATAGGCGCCGGGACCTACGCCAACAATGAGACCTGCGCTGTTTCCGCAACGGGAACGGGAGAATATTTCATCCGCGCTGCGGTGGCCCACGATATTTCTGCCCTCATGGAATACAAACGTTATTCCTTGATTAAAGCATCAAAGAAGGTGATACAAAAAGTGGGTAAACTGGGCGGTTCCGGTGGTGTAATCTGTATTGATGCCAAAGGAAATATTGCCATGCCTTTCAATACCAAAGGCATGTACCGGGGCTATATCAAAAGTGATGGAAAGGCCGTTACTTTAATTTATAAAAACGATTAATACTCCATTCTAAACCACACAATACTACGAGGCCTTTGTTGAAATACAGATTTCACTGGAATAAGTGGACGCGCAAAACCCATTATTGGGGTGCTTTCCTTATTTTTATTCCAATCATTATTATTATTGGAACGGGGATTTTACTCCAGGTTAAAAAAGAGATTAATTGGATTCAGCCAACAACAACTATTGGTAAAATAAAAAATAATCCCTCCATTTCTTTTGATGACATTCTTACCATTGCAAAAACGGTTCCAGACGCGGAAATTCACAGTTGGGAAGATATTGATCGCTTAGATGTCCGAATTCAGGCAGGAATGGTAAAGGTTCGCAGTAAAAATAATTGGGAAATTCAAATTGATACCCAATCGGGCACAATCCTTCAGCAAGCTTATCGACGATCCGATATTATTGAATCCATTCATGATGGATCCTGGTTCCATGATAAAGTGAAACTCTGGATTTTTCTCCCGACAGGAGTTGTTCTCTTTATTTTATGGATCACAGGTGTTTATATGTTGATTCTACCCTATATTGTTAAATGGAAACGAAATTTAAAATAATGAAATATATTGTTTCATTATTAGTTTGTTTTATGATTTCATGTGCCGCGCCCACATATGATATTATAATCAATAACGGAGAAATTGCTGATGGAAGTGGGGGTGATCTTATATATGCCAACCTTTATATTAAGAATGGGAAGATTATTTTGGTGGGAGATCAACCCAATGCTACAGCGTTCGAAATCATAGATGCTACCGGATTGGTGGTTTCCCCTGGATTTATCGATATGCATACTCATACTGAGCGAAAAAGTTTAGATTTTCCACCTGTTGAAAATTATCTTCAGCAGGGTGTCACAACCATGGTAGGTGGTAATTGCGGTTCCTCTCCTTTCCCAATCGGTGATTTTTTTGCCAAAACAGATTCTACCGGTATTGGTCCCAATTTAGCACTCCTTGTTGGGCATAATACCATACGCCGTGAAGTTATGGGCACTGAAAACCGTTTGGCTACAGAAACAGAAATAAAGGAGATGCAAACGTTGGTTCAGTCCGCCATGGAGGATGGTGCTTTTGGGATGTCTACGGGATTAAAGTATATCCCCGGGGCCTATTCCAATTTGGATGAGGTTGTGGCTCTTGCTTCAGTCGTATCTGAGAATGATGGGTTTTATGCAACCCATATGAGGGAAGAAGGAATTGGATTACTTGAATCTGTGAAAGAAGCGATTGATATTGGGAAACAAGCAAACTTACCCGTACAAATCTCTCACCACAAAGCAGTAGGTAAGTCTATGTGGGGCCAAAGTATTAAAACACTTGATATGGTAGATAATGCACGTAAAGAAGGATTGGAAATTTCCCTAGATCAATACCCTTATACGGCCACAAGTACGACCCTTAAAGTAGTATTCCCTGCTTGGTCATTAGCCGGCGGACATGAAAGATTAAAAGAACGACTAGATGATCCCATTCAACGGAAAAAAATAAAAGATGGTATTGTGTGGAATATCGTTTATGATCGAGGCGGCGGCGATCCGGCCAGTATTGTGGTCGCAAGTTATCCAACCGAACCTCGTTTGAATGGAATGAATCTGGCTAAAATTACCCAATCGAAAGGATTTGACCCCACGCCGGTAAATGCAGCTGAAGTTTTGATGGATATGGTATATGCTGGCAATGGATCCGGGATTTATCACTGTCTTAATGAAAATGATGTCCGGAGAATCATGGCTCACCCCCAAGTCATGCATGCCTCAGATGGAAGTACAATTCAATTAAATCATGCACAGCCTCATCCGAGAAATTATGGGACCTTCCCTCGTGTACTTGGATTGTATGTTCGAAAACTTAATGTAATTTCTTTGGTAGAAGCGATACGGAAAATGACCAGTCTCCCCGCTTCAATCTTGGGCCTATCAAATCGAGGAAAAATAAAAAAAGAATATGTGGCTGATTTGGTAATTTTTAATCCTGAAACCATTATGGATAAGGCAACGTGGGATAAACCCCATCAATATCCATCGGGGATTTCTTGGGTGATTGTGAATGGTAAAGTTGCCATTGATCATGGAGAATGGACAAAAATTTTATCAGGAAAGGTATTAAAAAGACATGAATAAAAGAAAATTAATTAGAATCATTATGACCCTACTCTTGCTCATAACAGCAGGTTTGGGATCTCACCCCCGCCCTGTCTATGGGAAAAACGGTATGGTGGTTTCAACCAGCCGCCAGGCCTCTCAAGTGGGGATTGATATCCTTAAGAATGGCGGGAATGCGGTAGATGCAGCTGTTGCGGTTGGTTTTGCTTTAGCTGTTACGTCCTCCTCAAATGGGAATATTGGCGGTGGCGGCTTTATGGTTGCTCGATTCGCCGATGGAAAAACCTTTACGTTGGATTACCGGGAAATGGCACCGGCCAAGGCCCACCGGGATATGTACCTTGATGAAAAAGGGGATCCCATAAAAGGAAAATCCCTGCTTGGCCATTTGGCATCTGGTGTACCGGGATCTGTCGATGGACTCCTCAAAGCCTGGCGCGATCATGGCTCCGGGAATATATCCTTGAAGCAAGTATTAGCTCCGGCCATTAAATTAGCAGATAAAGGATTTGATTTATCCTATTATGAAGCAGAGCGATTTAATCGGAGTAAAGAGCGGTTAAGCCAGCATCCTGAAACAAAAAGAATTTTTACCCGGGAAGACCGGGTATGGGAAATAGGCGATTTTTTTATTCAGAAGGATTTGGCTAAAACTTTGAAACGCATTTCCAAAAAAGGTCGAAATGGTTTTTATATGGGAAAAACGGCCGATCTAATAGTAGCGGAAATGGAAATAGGCGGCGGATGGATTACCCATAAAGATTTGGAAAATTATGAATCTAAGTATCGAGATCCAATCAAGGGATCCTTTGAGGATATTGATATCATTTCCATGGGGCCACCGAGCTCTGGAGGAATTTTACTGGTTCAAATGCTCAATATGGTGAATGAAATTCAAAAAAGGTCAAAAGAATTCCCCATTGATTTCAGTTGGAATTCATCCGATTATATTCACACTATAATAGAAATTGAAAGGCGGGCGTATGCGGACCGCGCAGAACACATAGGCGATGTTGATTTTTGGGATGTTCCCACTGATATGTTACTTTCAAAATCTTATGCCAAACAAAGAATCAATCAAATTGATCTGTCCAAGGCTACGTCTTCTCAATTGGTAAAGCATGGAGATGCCCCTATCAAAGAAAGCGAAGAAACCACTCATTATTCTGTCGTGGATAAGGATGGGAATGCGGTCTCCGTAACCACAACCATTAATTGGGGATATGGCAATGGTGTGACTGTTACCGGCGCTGGATTTTTACTCAATAATGAAATGGATGATTTCTCTATAAAACCGGGTGTCCCCAATGTATTTGGATTATTGGGTAATGAAGCAAATAAAATTGAAGCAAAAAAGAGACCACTTAGTTCTATGACACCAACCATAGTATTAAAAAATGATAAACCCTTTTTAGTCCTCGGCACACCAGGTGGGTCAACCATTATTACCACTGTTCTTCAAAATATTTTAAATGTTACCCTTCACGAAATGGACATAAAAGAAGCTGTTTCATCTCCACGATTCCATCATCAATGGTTGCCGGATATGGTATTCTATGAAAAGTATGGGTTATCCAGTGATATCATTGAAAACTTGAATGGTCGTGGCCATGATATGAAATTGCGTGGAAATATCGGCGAAGCCAATGGCATAATGATTGATGAAAAAGGCTATTGGGGTGGTGCAGATTCTAGAGGTGAAAATACAGCGATTGGCTATTAATATTTTAAGCTAAATCCTTTACTGCCAATTGGCCACATCCCGCATCAATGTCGGTTCCCTTACTCCATCGTACTGTCACCGTAAATGGCGCATGTTTGAGCGAATGTAGAAAAGCGTGAATTTTATCTTCTTTTGGACGATTGTACTTTCCCCCGATTTCATTATAAGGAATCACATTCACTTTACAGGGCAGTGAACGAAGTAAATCAATAAGTCGTTCACCATCTTCTGGAGAATCATTCACATTTTTAAGAAGTACATATTCAAATGTAATAAACCGGCGAATTTTTTTATGATAATAATGGGCGGATTCAATAAGTGATTTTAAAGAATGCGTCTTTGTTAATGGCATTATGGTATTTCTACTTTTTTCATCCGTTCCATTTAAACTGATTGCTAATTTATATTTATGATCCTCATCAGCCAATTGTCGAATTTTTGGTACTATTCCCGCTGTAGATATGGTAATTCTTCTGGCACCAAATCCCATTTCTTGGCTCAATATTCTGGCAGCTTCTATGACACTTTTATAGTTTAAAAAGGGCTCCCCCATTCCCATAAAAACAACATTTGTGATTCGAGATTTTGACTGGGTTTGTAGCTGAATCACCTGATCCACTATTTCACCAACACTTAGATTTTTAATAAACCCCATGGATGCTGTGGCGCAGAATTTGCAATCAACTGCACATCCCACCTGGCTCGAAATACAAACGGTTGTTCGCTTTCTATCGTTCATCAATACCGATTCTATATTTTGTCCATCTAATGTTTCAAATAAATATTTTCGGGTAGATTTGGAGTCTGATCCACTTATTTTGATGATTCTCAATGGATGAAGCGGAATCATATTTTCAAGGTTATCCCGCAATGATTGGGGAAGGTTTTCCATTTCACCCCAACTGACCACACCATGATCATAAATCCAATTGTGGATTTGCTCTGCGCGGAAGGATGATTCACCCAATACTGTCAGAAGCGAATCAATTTCATTTGTATTTAATTCTAAATATGATTTTTTCATGGTATTATTTGGCGGAGATATGGGTTTGAATTTCTATCTTCCACAATAGTCTCACAAGACATTCGTGTTGTTTCATTCAGAGACGACTAGTAATTTTTCGCCCCATTTTATTTAAACAAGGACTCAAATGGAAAAGAAAACCGATTTACAGTTACTCGAAAAATTAGATGATGTTAAAAGTCGCTTCTTCAGCGAAATTGCTAAATCTATCATTGGCCAAAAAGATGTGTTGAATCATATCCTGATAGCTCTCCTGTGTAAAGGGCATACTTTAATTGTTGGTGTACCTGGATTAGCGAAAACACTTATGATTAAATCCATGGCTGATTTGCTGGATTTAAGTTTTAGCCGGATTCAGTTTACACCAGATTTAATGCCCAGTGATATCACCGGGACAGAGGTGATTGAAGAGGATCAAACGACGGGAAAACGCAGTTTCCGCTTTTTTAAAGGTCCCGTTTTCGGCAATATTATTTTGGCTGATGAAATCAACCGTACACCGCCTAAAACACAAGCAGCATTACTCGAAGCGATGCAGGAACATAAGGTTACTGCGGCAGGAAACACCTATGATTTAGAGGAACCTTTCTTTGTCTTGGCCACTCAAAACCCCATCGAACAGGAAGGAACCTATCCACTCCCGGAAGCACAATTGGATCGCTTTATGTTTAATATATTAATTGATTATCCCTCCCATGAGGACGAAGTCTCAATCGTCAAGGTAACAACTGCCCATAAAGAATCAAAATTAAATCAAGTTATCTCCCGAGAAGAAATCCTGAAATTTCAGGATTTGGTCCGGCGAGTCCCTGTGGCAGATAATGTCATTGAATATGCAGTAAATTTGGTTAGTGCAACACGTCCTGGAGAAAATGCACAAGATTTTATAAACGAATGGGTTGATTGGGGAGCCGGGCCCAGAGCATCTCAATTTTTAATATTAGGTGCCAAAGCAAAATCCATTTTAGATGGCCGCCCCACTGCAGGTATTGATGATGTTAAATCACTTGCTTTACCCGTGTTACGTCATCGCGTATTGCCAAATTTTAATGCTGAAGCTGAAGGTATGAGTGTAGATGATATTATTAGCAAATTAATAAATTAATCGCATTCTAAAACTCAATTAAAAACCGAACATGAAACGTCAAACATCTAACGTGTTAGATAAACGAAAATATCTCGACCCAACGATGGTTGCAAAAATAGACAACATGGCGCTTCGAGCCCGCCTAGTCGTTGAAGGATATTTGATCGGCCAGCATAAAAGTCCTTATCATGGGTTCAGTGTAGAATTTGCGGAACATCGTGCTTACGGGCATGGAGATGAAATTCGTCATATTGATTGGAAGTTATACGGAAAAACGGATCGGTATTACGTAAAGCGTTATGAAGAAGAAACAAATCTTCGATCCTACATTTTGCTCGACACTAGTCAATCCATGACCTATAGCAGTAGGTCTATATCAAAACTGGAATACGCCAGTTATTTGTCCGCTGCCTTGACTCATTTAATGTTAAATCAAAGAGATGGAATGGGTTTGGTTTTATTCGACGAAAAAATACGAAAGTTTATTCCACCCCGGGCGTCTGCATCTCATGCAAATATAATCATGGGTGCATTAGACAATATAAACACCGGGGAAGATACACAGATTCGCGCCACCTTGGATCACATGGCAGAACGGATAAAAAAACGTGGACTGGTAATATTGATTTCTGATTTACTAGATGATCCGGAGCAAGTATTGATGGGGTTAAATCATTTTAGACATAATAAACAAGAAATGATTGTTTTTCATCTATTGGATCGTCAGGAACACGATTTTCAATTTGGAGATCGAACAAAATTCAAAGATCTTGAAACAGGGGAAACAATCACAACTGAACCTTGGCATATTCGATCGGCATACCAGAAAGTCATTGAATCATTTCAGCGAAAATATCAATTGGGATGCCGAAACCAGCGAATAGATTATGTCCCCTTATTTACAGATCAGCCCTTGGATATTGCCCTGAATGAATATTTAAATAAACGGAAAAGAACCGGATAAAAAAATCCCCTCAATATATAAATTAAGGGGATTTAAATATCTAATAGTATTGGTTAAATAATCATCTACCCAAATTTTTTGACTTCTCAAAATAGCGGGTCGCCCCATCCATATCGCCTTGCTTAATTAACACACGCGCCATGCCTTTGTAATGTTCCGGGTTATCCGGCTCCAGCGCAATGAGTTCACGATAGAACTTGGAAGCCCTACGCCATTTCTCTGCATTTTCAAATGTTTGGGCCATACCCACCAAAGCTTCCGAATCATCAGGATTAAGATCATAGGCATACATAAAAGCATCTTCAGCTTCCTGAAAATGATCCAATTGCATATTCAGTACACCCAGGTTGAAATAGAGGTCAGATTTCCGCATTTTATCTGTTTCGGTCTTGATTGCAGCCTCAAAGGTTTCAACCGATTTTACTTTTTCACCCAAATCATAATATAATGTGGCTAATTGACGAATGGCTAACGTGTTGGAAGGATCAATATCAATAGCTTTTTTTACAAAAGTGACTGATTCCTTCTTGTTCCCAGTTCGAGATAGAATTTGTCCCAGCGCTAAATTAGATTGAAAGTCATTTGGCATTATCTCCGTTGATTTCCTTGCATTGTGTACCGCCAATTCTTCATTCCCCAATTCAAAATAACAGGTGGCCAATATTGAATAGGTTTGACCTTGAGTCGTATCAACCTTTGCTGTTTCTTCAAACTTCTGTATGGCTTTTTCTAACGTTGATTTTTCTCTCGATACTTTATATTCATTAAATAACCGGACAGCTGAATTATAGTTATCTGCCCAAAACATAGCTCGGTAATTCCGAACCATTTCACTGACAGGCCGGTCGGGTATTTTTTTATCAGGATCTGTTGCTATTGCCTGATCAAACATTTCATTCATTTGATCCCATTCTCCTTTTTTAGCATGAACATGATATCCAATTTGGATCATTACTTCAACATTATCCGGTTCAACTTCAAGTGCTTTAAAAAGAAACTCTTCCGCTTTCTCCCAATCTTCATTCTGGATGTATAGTTTAGCAGATGTGTACTCTTGAGATGGGCACCCCCAAAATGCTATACTCAAAACGGGTAATAATAATATTCGTTTACGAATGTTTAAAGACATGGATTCCTCTATATTTATTCTCAAAAATATCTCCGAAAATTAGGGTTGGTTTCTACTTTTTTCAAGAGGAAACCTCTTCAATTTTTTATTTTGGCCAGGGAAGATCAACATTTAACTGTTTTATAACAGATTTTTCAAACTGTGCGCCCGGAATCTGAATAATTTCTTCAGCTAAATATCCACCAATTTCCCCTGCCGCCTTCCCACTATATCCTTTAGATAAGGCAGCTATGAATCCGGCTGCGAACATATCACCTGCGCCTGTTGAATCTTTAGCAATGATCGGGCGGGATGTAATTTTGCATAGATTACCACTATCAATAACAAAACACCCTTCTTTCCCTAATTTGACGGCGGCTATATTCGCAATTTGCCCCAATGAATTCGCTGCTGCATTTATATCCTTTGTATCAAATAAAATTGATAATTCTGCCTGGTTGGCGAAAACGACGTCTGCTTCCTCTTCTATTAAGGTTAAAAATGCATCCCTATATCGCTGGACTGCGAATGGATCAGCTACATCAAAAATTACCTTTATTCTATTCTCTTTTGCGATTGAGAGTGCATGCTTAATAGCAGATTTTTGGGAATCTGTATCCCACATGTATCCTGTAAAATAAAAAATGTCTGCCTTTGCCAATAATGATTCATCAATATCTGCAATTGAAAAATCCTGACACATCCCCAAATGAGTGTTCATGGTTCTTTCACCATCCGGTGTCACAAGAATTATACTGGAACCAGTCGGTCCATCACCTATAACTAACCGTGAGATAATTCCATATTTTTCAACTTGAGCTTTATATATTTCCCCAAATTTATCATTCCCTATTTTACCAGAGATGACGCCCGTGATTTCTAATCCGGCACAAGCGACAAGTGTGTTTGGTGCGGACCCTCCAGGATGATAGATGGGCGACATATTTTTAAAATAACTCATAATTTCTTTTTGTCTATTTTCATCAACTAGATGCATAATTCCCTTGTCTACACCAAGGGTTTTTAAATCTTTGTCCTCAACATTAATAACAACATCTATCAATGGGTTTCCAATCCCGAAAATGGTGGCCTTACTTAATTTCATTTATTATGCTTATGTTAATCTGGAAAAATAATTATTATAATTTAGGAAATGGTTACTGCACTTCTCCCAGAAACCTTCTTTCCACTCCGATTAGTTTACATGGCTTGGATAACTGACTTCAAGCTCGATTTTGAGATTTCTAGTAATAGGACGATTAATTTGATTCAATTTATAATTTCTTGCCTAATGACGGGCATAAAAGGTATATTGTGATATAATGGACTCCAAAACCTTTGCAATAATCACGGATGTACATTCTAATGTTGATTCATTGAAGCATTCAATTTCAATTATCAATGAACGGAAAAATATTGACCAAATTATTTGTTTGGGTGATTGCTTCGCCCTGGGCCCAGACCCAATTAACACATTAGAATTATTAAAAACACTTCCCAATTGTATTTTTATTCGAGGCAATCACGATCGATACCTATTGGAAAAATTATGGACTCAAGAAAGACCAAACCTCGAAGGTATGTCTCCCGATGATCCTCTTTGCCAAGCCATTGTAGCCAATGAAGAATGGACAGCCAATGAACTGGGAGATGCCGGTGTTGATTTTTGTTCCGCCATGCGTATTGCCTATCGTGAAATCATTGGAAATACTTTAGTTGAATTCACCCACGCGTGGTATCAACGGGACGATCAACCACCATCTATGGACGAAGCTTTAGCATGGCGGAATCACGTGGCATCGGCCCATCCGGAAATTGAACAATATATTTTTATACATGGCCATGTCCATATTCCTCGAAATGAAACAAAAGAAAATTTAACAATTCTTTGCCAAGGAGCCACAGGATTGCCGTTCGATGAAGATCCCCGGGGCGCCGTTGCCTTTCTTTCTGTTGGAGATAACTTTCAATGGGATGTTATTCGATATGATTATAATAAATCGAATACCATTGATTTACTGGAAAAACGGCAACCGCCATTTTACCAAAATTTACAAAATACCATTCGATACGCTACCATACGAAACGACCTTTAAGGTCAACCTCAATTCCATGTAATTTCTTTTTCTCAATTGTCATAAAATTATGCCATATTTCGATCATAGTGCCACCACGCCGATTCATCCTAAAGTTTTGAAAATAATGATGGATGTGGCTCAGCATAATTTTGGGAATCCATCCAGCGTTCATGCTTCCGGGAGAAAATCCAACGCCATTATAGAAGAAGCTCGACGAACAATCGCCACTGCCATCCATGCATCCCCATCAGAAATTATCTTTACTGGCGGCGGCTCCGAAGCAAACAACATGGTGTTGTGGTCTTTAATTCAATCGAATAAAAAACATGTGGTTACCTCTTCCATTGAACATCCAGCTATTCTCACAGTTCTGGAAAAACTGGAACCCTTGGGAATTTCATTTACAGTTCTCCCCGTAAATCACCAAGGACGAGTTAATCCAAAAATATTAGAAAAGTCTATTCAATCTGACACGGGTTTAATATCAATCATGATGGCCAATAATGAAGTTGGGACTATACAACCCATCACCGAACTCATAGAAATAACCCATAATCATGGGATCCCATTTCATTCAGATTCGGTACAAACATTAGGGAAAATTCCCCTTTCAGTACAGGATGTTCAGGCAGATTTTATGAGTTTTTCGGCGCATAAACTCTATGGACCCAAGGGGGTTGGGTTTTTATATAAAAGAAAGGGGTTGCCTCTGAGTCCTCTCATTATTGGAGGTGGTCAGGAGGGCAAGCATCGTGCTGGGACGGAAAATGTTTCAGGAATTGCCGGGATGGGAGAAGCGGCTAGACTGGCTTCAGAAAATTTATCCAAACGCATGAACCATCTTGAAGCATTAGAAACTGTATTCATCACACATTTGAACCGTGAATGCCACAATGCTGTAATTAATGGATGCCCAAACCATCATTTACCTGGCGTTATCAGTGCATCCTTCCCTGGTTATAAAAGTGATATCCTGCTGGCAAAGTTAGATCGCTTAGGCATGGAAGTTTCCAGTGGTTCTGCTTGCGGATCGGGATCCATCAAACCTTCGCCTGTTTTGGAAGCAATGGGTATTTCTGACTCACAAAACATTTCCACCCTTCGATTCAGTTTCGGCCGTGATAACACAGAACAAGAAGTAATGAAACTCGTGAAAGCCTTGGGTCAATTCGCCAATGGGTGACCGAATCATCGTTGGAATCAGTGGCGGTGTGGACAGTTCTGTCACCGCCCTCCTTCTTCAAAAACAAGGCTATGACGTGGAATGTGTTTTCATGAAAAACTGGGAGGGAGATGAGGACGAATTTTGCACGGCTGAAGAAGATTATAAAGACGCCCTTTCAGTGTGTGATCATTTAGGATTGCCTCTTCGCAGTGTGAGTTTTTCTCAGGAATACTGGGATACGGTATTCAAATATTTTATTGATGAGTATAAAAAAGGACGTACGCCGAATCCGGATGTGTTGTGCAACCGTGAAGTCAAATTCAAGGCTTTCATGGATTATGCCTTAGAATTGGGGGCAGAAAAAATTGCCACGGGACATTATTCGATCATAAATGAATCGAATGGCGGTTTTAAACTTTTCAAAGGAATGGATCCGGGAAAAGATCAAAGTTATTTCCTTTATTTACTCGATCAAGACGCGTTGTCAAAAAGTATGTTTCCTATTGGTGAGATTCAGAAAAAAGACGTTCGTAAATTGGCAGAAGAATCGGGTTTAGTTAATCATGCTAAAAAAGATAGTACCGGTGTATGTTTTATCGGGGAGCAGAAATTTTTCAAAGAATTTCTGAAAAAATATATTCCTACAAATCCTGGTTTAATTGAAACGATCGATGGAAAAGAATGCGGAAAGCATGATGGTCTCATGTATTATACCATGGGTCAGCGAAAAGGACTGGGCATCGGCGGTGGATATGGCAACCAGGAAGCGCCCTGGTTCGTAGCGGAAAAAGATTTAGAGCGAAATGTCCTTATTGTGGCTCAGGGGCATGATCATTCTTCCCTCTATCACAAACAGTTAATGGCAGATCAGGTTCATTGGATTAATGGATCCGTCCCCGAAAATTTGTCAGGGATATCCGCTAAAATCAGATATCGTCAAGCTGATCAAATATGTGAAATAACTGAATTATCAGTAAACCGATGTACCGTGCGATTTGATAAACCGCAATTTGCAATCACTCCGGGACAGTCTATTGTCTTTTATCTTGGGAATGAATGTCTCGGTGGAGCAGTGATAGAGAATAGAAGTTCTCATTGAAAAAATTCAAAATTGACTGGAACAAATACTATCTTTTCTTTGTATTTTAAGTGTAACTATGAAGCTGATCATTAAAGGAATAACGACTTTTTCTCTACTTTCTGCTTTGGCATTCGGACAATTTCGATCCCAATTGCCAATCCAGAGTGTTCCGGTAAACACACGTGGGCTATCCCACGCCCAGGGATTATCCTTACTGGATCCTAGTCGCTTTTCCATGAACCATAATTTTGGAATGAATATGATGAGTTTTGGTGGCCAATCGATGTCAGTAGGTGCTTATACCAATCAAATGAATTATATGATAAAGGATAATTTGAATCTGTCTACCCAATTTAGCTTAGCCTCACCCATGGGTGGTGTTAACCCCTATGCAAAAAACGGATTCGGTGGTTCCCAGCTTTACTATGGCGCCAGCTTAGATTATCAACCCACAGAAAATATTTTTGTGAAATTCAGCATGAATAATTATCCCAGATATGGTTATGCCAGACCATACTCCAGCCTATATCATACGCGATAGTGGCCAAGTTAAAACGCCGTAAATCATCCAAATTATTTTCACGTCCCCCTAAAAAATCCCGGGGAGGGAAACAACGAATGGGCTTGGTCAATACAGGGATTGCTGTCATGTCTCTTTTATTGGTTGCATTTATATTTTCTTTTTCTGGAAGACAAACCCAAAGTGGTGTCCCCATAGAAATTAAATTCCCTTCCTTACCAGACACTCCCAAATTGGCTCTTGATATTTATGAAGAAAATCCAGTATTTGAGGTTGAAATTGAAATATTAAATGGCTGTGGTGAACCAGGTCTTGCAGCAAAATTTTCAGATTTATTAAGAAAAAAACAAGTGGATGTGGTCCGTTCTGAGAATGCGGACCATTTTGAATATGAAAAAACAATACTCATTCAAAGAAACGAAAATGTAGAAGGCATGAGATATGTTGCAGATGCATTGGGTTTTGATATTGAAAATAATGAACATATTATAACGTCAATTGATCCAAATATAGATGTTGATCTCACCTTGATTATTGGTAAAGATTATCATTCGATATCGCCGATTCAATCTTATTTAAATAATTAAACTTAGTCCATTGACAAAGACTTCACCTGTTGCCACTGTCACTTCCAGTGAATTGGCAGCACAAATTGCACAATTATCATTGGATATGAAGGGGGATCAAATCCTCAGCCTTGATGTGAAAAAATTGACAAGCATTACCGATTACTTTATTATTTGTTCAGCAGATACGGATATTCAAGTGAAAGGAATTGCTGATTTCATTCGAAAAAACACGTTTCATAAACCTATCCGTACTGAGGGGTATGAACAATTAAATTGGGTATTGCTTGATTATATTGATGTGATAGTCCATATCTTTCGAACCACCGAACGAAATTATTACGAGATTGAAAAACTTTGGGCCGATGCGCCCACTACTGAATATTCAGATGACGATTTTACCACAGTTAATTCAATCGCTGGCTGATTCCCTTTCTGCCCTTGGGCTTCCAAAGCGGGATATAAAGCTATCTCCTCCAAATAATCCTGATTTTGGTGATTTTGCAACCAATGTGGCCCTCACCCTTACAAAAGATGCAGGGATAACGCCCATTCAAATTGCAAATAATATCAAGGATCATCTTGATGTTTCAGAAACGCTTATTGAAGAAATTACCGTTACGCCACCCGGATTTATCAATTTCAAAATAGCTCCGACCTATTATTACCAAATTTTATCCGAAATATTAACAAACAATCAATTTGGGCGTGGTCTTTCCGGCAAAGGCAAAAAAGCCAATGTAGAATTTGTGAGTGCAAATCCAACTGGACCTCTTACTGTAGGACATGGGCGGAATGCTGTTTTGGGTGATACCGTTTCAAATATTCTCGAATGGCATGGATATAATGTTACCCGGGAATATTATTTCAATAATGCGGGCCGCCAGATGCGAATACTGGGTGAATCAGTAAAAGCCCGTTATTTCGAAATTTTAGGTACACATTTTGAATTTCCGGAAGATGGCTATCAAGGAACTTATATTAAAGATATAGCCCAAACCATCTTGGAGGACAAAGGAAGAGATTTACTAACTGGAGATCCAATCTTTAAGGAACAAGCTGAAAAAACCATTTTTGTTGATATCAAAAAAAGTTTAAATAATCTTGGTATCCATTTTGATCAGTTTACCAATGAAAAAACATTTTATGAGAATGGCGACATTGACCGATTTCTTGAAGAACTTAAAGCAAAAGACCTCATCTACGAAAAAGAAGGTGCTACCTGGTTTCGAGCCACTGCTTTAGGTAAAGATCAAGATCGTGTATATATCAAAAGTTCAAGTGAACCTACCTATCGTGTACCAGACACAGCTTATCACAGAAATAAAATTGCCCGTGGTTTTGATCTCATTATTGATATTTTTGGTTCGGACCACACAGATGCATATCCGGATGTATTATTGGCGTTGAATGCGCTTGGCGAAAACACAGACAATATTCGCGTCCTTATTTACCAATTTGTTACTTTGCTTCGTGGTGGAGAAAAAGTAAAAATGTCCACGCGAAAAGCCAACTTTGTCACTATGGATGATCTGGTGGATGAAGTCGGTGCGGATGTGGTCCGTTACTTTTTTATTATGCGCGGTATGAATACCCATCTCAATTTTGATTTAGATTTGGCAGTGGACCAATCTGAAAAAAACCCGGTATATTATTTGCAATATGCCCATGCGAGAATATGCAACATTATTAAGCATGGTGAAACCGTGGGCATATCAACTAACAGTAATTACAATCCAACATTATTGGGTAATCCGGCTGAAATTCGATTGTTGAAAAAGTTGGATCAGTTTCCATCCATGGTCGAAAATGTTCTCCAGACACTGGAACCCCAAACTATCTCAACTTATTTGCATGATACAGCTATTTTCTTCCATAAATTTTATGCTGAATGTCGCGTGATTACCGATGACGCCGAATTGACAAATGCACGCATCGCCTTAGTGAGTGCCACTCGAATCATCCTCGCCAATGGATTGGGGCTGTTGGGAATTTCATCGCCGGAAAAAATGTAAATGCCCGGTTTTATTGAAACTGAATTTCAATATTTTATTCTATGTTTCACGACACTCTTTACGGTTGTTAATCCGTTGGGAATTACACCGATTTTCATTGTCATGACAGAACACTTTTCACCTGAGGATAGGTTAAAAATTGCGAGAAAAGGTGTTAGCACAGGAACCATTATACTCCTCGTTTTTACCATTCTCGGATCTATTATTTTTAAGCTTTATGGTATTACTGTTGAAGCCTTTCAGATAATGGGAGGCATTTTATTCTTTAGGAGTGGTATTCGAATGCTGGAAGCTAAAGTTGGACGCACAAGAACAACAGATTCTGAACAAGAAGAATTCAAAGAATCAGGAGATGCAGATGAAATAGCTATCAGTCCTATTGGAATTCCATTGATTACCGGTCCTGGTGCGATTACGGGTGTCATGCTTCTATCAGCAAAAACACCTACAACTTATAGTCTTGGTACGTTGTTGGTCGCCGTCTTAATTACCATGACTTTATTTTATTATATCCTGAGAACAGGGGATCGATTAAGTATTAAAATTGGACTTACTGGTATGCGTGTTATTCAACGTATTATGGGACTCATGCTCATGGTAATTGCCGTGCAGTTTGTCATAAACGGTGTTGAGACAATCTTTAATAGATTATAAAATATTATAGAACTTGGCCTCCGGAACGGAATAAAGGCGATCATGATCGCTTAAATGAAGTGGAGGCGGGGAGAATCGAACTCCCGTCCGAAATAGAATCACAATAAACATCTACATATTTAGTCAAGCGGATTAGGCTTACCCATAACTGCTCCGTTGACACAGCCATTATGAGCAAAGTCTGTTAATGTCTTATTCTGATATCACAGACAACAATCAGAACCAGCCTATGAAATTGACGTCCTTGAATCCGGCCATAGGCGCACCAAATCCAGAACGGGCCAGCTTAATTAAGCAGCGGCCATGTAGCCGTAATCGGCATTTATGGTTTTTCCAGGTGATTAACGAGATGCCTGGGCCTCGATATGCCATTTACCACGACGCATATCCCGTCGAAACCGATCGCCCCCATTTTCAATTAACATCGGGAATTTACCCCTAAAAAAGGAAATGCCGCAAAATCTTCAATGTTTCGTGAAAATGCTGCGGCTAATTCCCAAAATTAAGGCTCCGAACGCCAACCCAGAGCCCTATCACTTTTTCTTTTACCAACCCCTTTTATTCGAATTCTTTAATGAATCCATCCAAAGAGGTACCCCAATATAACCGCATAGAAAAATTGAACGCAATAGGGATTCTTCGTTTTTTAAACTTTTTTTTCTGCAAGACCTAAAGTACAACTTTAAGTGGCGATTTTTCTTTGCGAATGAAAGATAAAACCATAATTTTTTAACCCAATTTCAGCCCGTGTAGCTCAGTTGGTAGAGCAGGTGACTCTTAATCACTTGGCCGGGGGTTCAAATCCTCCCGCGGGCACGATATTTTAAGCATATTGTTAAAACCTTAAGGTATAATTGATTTTTAAAGAACTGATTTTCGATACAGTAACTAAATCAAAATCAAATATTTGATCACCCACGCTGATCCAATTATGTGTATAAACCAAATAGACGTCACTCCCTGGACGAATGGTATGTTGTAGTTTAGCAAAGAGGCCCAATGCATTAGATACATTATCATATTGTAGATTGCTGAAGATGGCAGTACGTGGAGTAGGATAAATTCCTAATTCAAGATTGTATAATTCCGTATTAAAATTATTTCCACTCAATTTAACTTGATTTTTTTCGTACTTGGTTTGAATATTAAATCCAGAAAATGGTTTTATCGAAAATTGAGTTTTTAAAGTTTGTTTTTTCCCAGTCCAAAAATCACCCGTTTGATATTCTAATTCTGTAGATATCATCCGTTTTTCTGATGTTTCAAATTTAAACTGAAATTCATCACTGCTATATTCTTTAACAGGGATAGTTATATCCTCATAAATGGTAAACGGTTTATCAAGATATTCTATCAGATTCACAATTTTGATTCCGACTACATCCTGACTTTCAAAGCGTATGTTAAATGGCGTTATTGTCGTTTCTTTCTTAAGCATATTATTATTGAGGTCGGTCATATATTCATATTGAACACCATATTCTATTTGTCGAATAAACTCATATTTCTCTGGACGAGGATGATAACTAAAACTAGGCTGTATACGTTTAAAACCGTTACGACGACTAAAACCCACTGCAGGGTTATACATTTCACCAAATTCCCGATAAGATACATGAGTACGAATAATATCATTTGGATAGGTTAATCTTAAGCCCCGCGTGGAAAGATCGGAAAAATTAAGATTGGGTTCATTTTTAGGTGCAGTGTGATATACAAGAAAAGCCTGAAACTGGAGATTTTTATCACCCATAAATTCAGAAGTTTTTAAATCTATATCTGCACCATAAAGAGTTTGATCCAATGCCGTAGAGTCTATTTTCATTTTACTAGGTGAACGGTCTGTATAAACAAAGCCTAAATATGATTGTTTTAACAGAGCTCTTTTCACCCTGGCAACAGTAAAATTTTCGCCTGGTATATTTCCTAGGGGTTTGGTATTAGCTTGAATAAAACCGAGCTCATAATCCCCTACTTGGCCAGATAATCTACCGCCGTAGTTTATCGGTATTTGTTTGCCTTCGGATAAACCAATTCTGCGACTAAAAAATGGTGTTACATCATTTCGAGGCAAAAAAGAATAAACACCAGCGCCTTCAAGGAAAAATCCACGTTTTTCAGCATACCTTAATGGAAAACGCGTTAAGTTTACACGACGCTGGTCTACTTCTGCTTCCGCAAAATCTGTATTATATGTTAATGACCCTTTCAGTCCTGAAGTAATGTTCATAGAAATATCAAAGCCTAAATCACTAAGATTATTCGTTTCTATAATTTCATCTACATCCATTTGTCGCCGGTTCATGCTAATATAGGGTTTTAATTCAATTCCTCTTCCCTGCTTCAAATTTTTCAGTCCTGTAAGATGACCTGCGTGAATCGGGGTTGTCAATTTTTTATTGCGCTGAAATCCATTCCACTTTGCATCTTCATTTTTTCTGCGAACCGTACGCTGAAAATTGATTCCCCAGGTATCAAGGTTCGGATTAAAATTTAATGTGCGGAAGGGAATAACTACTTCTACGGACCAACCTTCAGGTACAATCACTACTCTTGCATCCCAGATCCCATTCCAGTCTTTATTTGTTCCCCAATAGGATTCACTACTAATAATAAGACCATCTCCCATAAGCCCGGCAGGATTCACTTCAAAAAAGTAACCGGTACGCCCATCGAGAAAGGTATCTAAAATCCACATAAAACGGTCATCGGTACGTAGGCTCTGATCCCTACGTTTCTGGTAAGCAAGAATTCCATCCGGGTTACTGTCAAATAGCATGGCGCCGATATAGAGATTATCTTCGTCATAAATAACATATACTTCTGTTTTTTCGGTACCGGGAGCTCCTTCAATTGGGTCCCGCTGGATAAAATCCTTGGCAGGCGAAACCATTTTCCATTCTGGTTCATTTAAAAATCCATCCAATTCAATTTTACCCGTGGATATTTGTTTTGTAATAATCACTCGCTTATCATTAGCTATATTTTCCTGGGAGAACGGTATTGCATTTAAAATGATAGCAACAACAATTAGAGTTGCAGATTTAAAAAACGTAATAATTCTTTTTGGGGTCATTTTTATTAAATGCGTTAAAAACACATATTTATCTTTTGATATTTATTAAGATCACTTGCCCTGTGCCAGCTGAAAGGACCTTCTATCAGCACATTCTGCTTTATATGATATGGGCGTTGATCTAAGGAGCGCTTCTCTTTTTATCTTTTTCTACTAAACGAACGCAATATAATCCGCTATACATGTCTGTGAAAAAGATCAGCCCTTTGTAGGGGATTGTTCCCCATACATTAGGCGCATTTGGAATATGACCTTTTTGGTGACCTGTTTGAAAGAAAGCAATTTCCCTACCCTGTCGGTATAGGTCACCCATAAGCTCACCAGAAATATCCACAATTCTGAGACCTCCCTGGTAATAAGCTGCATAAAGGGTATCTCCTTTAATCCAATGGTTGTGAGATCCTGCTTCAGGGATATCATAAAGAGCCACTTCTTTTGGATTATTAATATCAGTGAAGTCTAAAAAGTGAAAACCGCCCCGGGGCATGTATGGCCTGGGTTTATTCGGATAACGCCAAGGAAACCATTCATCGCCAGTGACAATGAAAAATTTTCCAGTGGATTGGCTCTTAAATGGAAATGCCGCATGGTTATGGCCATTGGGGTCTATTAAATCTGCCAAATGAACCGGATTAGATGGACTGCCTTGACCCGCTTTCATCAATAAAGGATTGTATTGTATTTTATCTCTATTTTTTTCATTGAATTTTAATCCCCCCACATCGACAGCATGAACACCATCTGCCCAATTTGACGAATAAGCAATCCCATCTTCCACCCATACATCATGAATACTATGCCCAGGTGTATTGAGCTCATATATACCAACACGGAAAGGATTTCGTGGATCCTCAATATTAATGATATCATACTTGCGACCATTATTTACTGCATAAACATGGTCCTCATAAACGTATACATTATGAACACCGCCGGTCATATCATCATTAAATGCGGATAATATCTCTACATTATACGGATCAGATACATCGAGAATGACAAACCCATTCTTGCGATTTGATGCGCCTTCACGACTGATCACTCCGATTTTACCATTTTCCGAAATTTTTACATCATTAATAGTCCGTGCATCTACTGTCACTGTATCGATGATTTTTAAATTGGAACGATCGGTTACATCCCAAAAATATGCTTCACCATTGGCACCCCATGTACCGGTAATGGCAAAATCTTTACCTTTATGTTTACCAATACCTGGCCATAGCCATAAATCCGATGTATAAACATTTGAAATAAGGCCATGTCCAACTAATTCAATTTCTTTGTTTACCTGCCTAGGGACAACCTCGACTGTTTTGCGTGCAGAATAACCACTGGAATGAGCGCTGATTGTATAAATGCCATCATTTTCTGCCACAAACCGACCATCGGAGGATATTTGAGCTGAAGCCGGCAAACCAATCCTGTAATTTGCTTTACCCTTATATGAAAAATAGACAGGGACATCAGGTACAATTTGATTTCTCCGATCGTATGCCTTCACTTCAAAATGAAGTACATCGCCTGTTCGAATTTGATCTGTTTCAGTTGCCATCGCTAAACGGCGTACAGGATTTTTTACAATCCTCAACTCCAAAGACTCATTAATATCTTTTGTGGATGCGGTAATATTAATGATCCCTGGTTTTTTTGTTTTTAGTGTGCCAAGCGCATCAAATTCGGCTATTTTAGTATCAGAAACGGTTAAGGAAACATCTACATCTTTACGTAATAATTGAGCTTCATCATACACTTCTGTTTCAAATCGTTTGGAGGTACCTACATATAATTTCGATTCTGGATTTTTAAATGTGATATATTTTAATGGAGGTTTTGGCACTTCAACAATTGCCGAACCATATACACGATCTTCCCGCTTTACCGAAATGCTACGCGTTCTTAATTTTAATTTACCTGGTTTATGGGGTTTTATTTTCACGTGCGCAATACCAGTGGAATCACTGATTCTCGGCGTCACTTCTAGGGCTCTACGGGGCTGACCATATACAAAAAACGGGTTCTGAGATAGTTCTCCATTAGGATTTAATAACTTTATTGTAACCTCGGCAGTTTCACCAACATGTAGAAAAAATGAATCTGGTTCAAATCTAAATTGCAATGTGTCATTTATTTCTTCCTGAGCACCCAGGAAGGCCACTGTTATTATAATAAACCATTTAATTATTTTCATCATTTCCGCTCCTAAAAATATATGACCTGAACACTTAGAAATTTACTGCAGTATTTTAAATCAATTCTTAAATATTTTACTTTCGGGTACATTTCACGCTCAAGGATAGGGACAAGCTCATTAGCTAAAGATTTAGAACGTGTTCCAAGCGAACGTGATACGCTTACCCTGAAAAGTTACAGCAAGGTAATACATTCCATTTGATCTTGAATACAAAGAAGCCATAATAAGCACCTTTCTGAAGCAAGTATGCTCCAGTTATAATTCAGAGAAAACTAATATCTACATTTCTTGACGAGCAGCCCGTGTAGCTCAGTTGGTAAAGCAGGTGACTCTTAATCACTTGGCCGGGGGTTCAAATCCTCCCGCGGGCACATTTTTGTTAACGACTCTCAAGTTTGCTATTTATTCATACAGGCATTAAACTTACCCCTGCCTTAATTACATATTTATTGGAGGTCTTATGCAGAATATCGATCGACGTCAATTTTTTGGTACCATCGCCAAACCGGCCGCTGTAGCCTCAGTAGTCATGGCCAACCCCACATTAATGGCTAAAGCATTATCAGGTATTCGAAGTACAGCCGGAAATCCAAAAGATATTGCCAGAGATGAATCCTTCTGGCGCGAAATCCAGCAAGGGTACACGGCTGACCGCAGTATGATTAACTTGAATAATGGCGGTGTTAGCCCCGCACCCAGGGTAGTGCAGGAAGCCATGAAACGGCATCTCGATTTTTCCAACACGTCACCTGCCTATTCCATGTGGCAAATCCTGGAACCCCAACGTGAACCCGTCCGTCGAAGGCTGGCCCGGTTTTCTAAATGCAGTCCTGAGGAAATTGCTCTCACACGGAATGCATCAGAAGGACTGCAGATTTTACAAAATGGGCTGGACTTATCCTCTGGTGATGAAGTGCTCACCACGACTCAAGATTATGGGCGTATGATTAATACATTTAAGCAGCGAGAATGCCGGGATGGTATTGTGATGAAGCAGTTTAAAATTCCGGTGCCGGCCGAAAATGATAATGAGATAGTTCATTTGTTTGAAAAAAATATTACACCCAAAACGAAAATGATTCTCATGTGCCACATGATAAACCTTACTGGTCAAATTCTACCAGTGAAAAAAGTAGTCCGCATGGCTCGAAAATACGATATCCCTGTCATCGTTGACGGGGCACACGCCTTTGCACATTTCGATTTTGACATGACTGACCTAGAGTGTGACTATTATGCAACCAGCCTGCATAAATGGTTATGCGCCCCCCACGGTACTGGAATGCTTTATGTCCGGAAAAATAAAATCCCTGGACTATGGCCGCTCCAAGCATCAAATGAATGTGGTAAAGACGATATCCGAAAATTTGAAGAAATCGGGACCCACCCTGCAGCAAATTATCTTGCTATTGGTGATGCCCTAACTTTTCACCAGGGAATCGGCAGTAAAAATAAGGAAGCACGTCTAACCTATTTGAGAGATCGTTGGGCAAAAAGATTGCTAAAACACGATGGCATTACACTCCATACAAGTTTAAAACCAAAAAAAGGATGTGCCATTGCTACTGTTCAGGTTGAAGGGATTGAAACATCTGATGTGGCGAAACACCTTTGGAGTAAATATCGTATTTTTGTTGTGGCTATCAACCATAAAGAATTCACTGGATGCCGCGTCACACCACATGTATATACCACCATTGAAGAAATCGACCGTTTTTCCGATGCCATGGAGAATATATTAAAAAACGGCGTTTGATGATAAAAAGAATACTCTTTATGGGAGCTGTTCTTTTTACAGCATGTGAAAGTGAATCAAATGGGTTAAAAAAAGTAATTGCCACCGATCAGGCACCCAAGGCTATCGGGCCATATTCCCAAGCAATATTGGTGGATGGCACTCTTTATCTTGCCGGTCAAATCGCCTTGGATCCTTCATCAGGAAAATTGGTTGAAGGCGGTATAGAAGTTCAGACCCACCGTGTGATGCAAAATTTAAATGCTGTTTTGGATGCAGCCGGGTATCAGTTTGATGATGTGGTCCAGACCCAAGTGTTTCTATCAAATTTAAATCACTATAAGGCCATGAATTCGGTATATGCTACCTATTTTGAAGAAAGGCCTCCGGCAAGAGCAGTGGTTGAAGCAGCACGAATCCCTCGAGACGCTCTGGTAGAAATTATGATGGTGGCTCAGCGACCTTAGTCATCACATTCGTTTCCAACCCCATATGTTATAATTGTTCCAGTTTCAATCATTTCCCAAGTAATGACAGAATCAATAAATCCCTCTTCAAAATTAACTGAATTCCCACCACCGTTCAGCGTGTCAAAGGGGCAGAGCCATCGAAACATGGGTAATGTGATTTGTCCATTAACCTGATTCCCATTGGCTGCGGTAAAACTAACATTCTGGCGATAGGTTTTAAATACGTTATCAGTTTGATTTATTATTGTGGCAGAAAATGATAAAGCATAAGTTGTTGGCATGCCAAATCCGCCGCCCGATGCAACAATACTGAATTTGGTAAAATCTACTTTTGGCAACATTTCATCAAATGGCTCAGGCTGATCTTCTTGACATCCCCAAAAAAGGCTGAATAGTAATATCCATTTTTTCATGCTGTAAGTTATCCCTTCGTTGAAAATTTATAAGGAGAAAATAGGTGATTCTGAATTCGGTTTCAACATAGTAATCATGCGTAATTTAACGATCGGAAAATTTGAAAATATATGAAAAAAGCAGTTATTTTATTATCAGGTGGATTGGATTCTGCAACCTGTTTGGCCCTAGCAAGGGAAGAAGGTTTTTCTCCTTATGCCCTCTCCTTTCGTTATGGTCAGCGTCATGAATTCGAATTGGATTCAGCAAAAGCTATAGCCAGTTCCCTGGGTGTCAGTGGCCATGTGATTACGAACATTGATTTGCGGGCCTTCGGCGGTTCTGCTCTCACTGATGATATTGATGTGCCAAAAGACAGCGATGAATTTTCAATTACCGAAGATATACCCATTACATACGTCCCGGCCAGGAACACCATTTTTCTTTCCTTTTCCCTGGCTTATGCAGAGGTAATTGGCGCCAATGATATATATATTGGCGTTAATGCCTTGGATTATAGCGGTTACCCCGATTGCCGGCCAGAGTATATTAAATCATTTCAAAACATGGCTAACCTGGCTACGAGAGCTGGTGTTGAAGGTGATGGTTCAATCATAATTCATACGCCGTTGATCAATATGACCAAGGCTGAAATCATTCGAAAAGGAACCCAATTGGGTGTGGATTACAGTTTAACGCATTCCTGTTATGATCCAAACGTGGATGGAACATCCTGTGGACATTGTGATGCGTGCCTTCTTCGCCTCAAGGGGTTTAAAGAAGTCGGCCTCACAGACCCACTCACCTATTCAGATTGATATGTACTCCGTTAAAGAAGTCTATTATACAATTCAGGGTGAAGGCTATCATTCAGGCCGGCCAGCAGTATTTATCCGTTTTTCAGGATGTAACCTTTGGTCCGGATTAGAGAAAGATCGGGACAAAGCAGCATGTAATTTTTGTGACACGGACTTTGTGGGAATCGATGGGCCCGGCGGCGGAAAGTTTATCTCTGCTGATGAACTGGCTACCCATGCCGCCTCGTTTTGGCCACACACATCAAAATCAAAACCATATGTTGTATGTACCGGTGGTGAGCCTCTCCTACAAATGGACGACGATTTTGTAATAGCATTTCATCAAGCGCGATTTGAGATTGCCATCGAGACCAATGGCACAGTTTTGCCCCCGGATGGAATTGACTGGATCTGTGTCAGTCCTAAAATTGGGAGTGAACTCATTGTGGAAAAAGGACAGGAACTTAAATTAGTTTATCCACAGAACAATGGTGACCCAAAGCAATTTGAGAATTTGGATTTTGAATATTTTTCCCTCCAGCCCATGGACGGGCCTAATCGGGCAAAAAATACAGACAAAACATTATTTTACTGTCGCACACATCCCCATTGGAGATTGAGCCTTCAAACCCATAAATTTTTAGGTATACCCTAAGGTTAAAATTGGAAATTTATAAAGACATTACATTCGAGGCTGCCCATCTCCTGCCCAACGTACCAGAAGATCATAAATGCCGACGGCTCCACGGCCATTCTTTTAAAGTACGCCTTACCCTAAATGGCCCTGTAGATGATTCCATTGGTTGGGTTGTTGATTTTGCTGCGGTTAAAAAAGCATTCGACCCTATCTATGATCAATTGGATCACCACTATTTAAATGAGATCGAAGGTCTTGAAAACCCAACCAGCGAAAATCTGGTGAAATGGATTTGGGATCGATTAAAACCAAAATTGGATTTTCTATCCGCAATTGAAGTAAAAGAAACCTGCACTACTGGATGTATATATCGAGGTAAAAATGACTAAATCTGACGGAAAATATTTTGAATTTGATGGGGAAGAAAAAATTAATTCTGATTTTCTAGAGACTTTTTCTTTTGATAGCCCAGATCAATATATCATGACAGAAACTGATGAATTCAGTGCTGTTTGCCCATTTAGCGGCCTACCAGATCTAGCTTATGTCAAAATTGAATATTATCCTACCGGAGGTAAATGTATAGAATTAAAATCATTGAAATATTATTTTGTAAGTTTCCGAAATGTCGGCATTTATCAAGAGGGCGCTACACAACGCATTTTCAATGATTTAAAAAATGTATTAGACATAGAAAAAATTCAAATTACAACGGTTTATAATACTCGGGGGGGATTTGATACCACCTGTATTGAGGGCAAATTAGATTAACACTTTTTCCCTGTGAATCGCAGGGATATTAACTTAATTTTTCCACCGCTTTTTTAAGCGATTCCAACCATTTGGAGATCCGGTAGCTCAGTTGGTAGAGCAGTGGCCTTTTAAGCCATTGGTCGTGAGTTCGAGTCTCACCCGGATCACTCGACTATTCTTAATAGTTTATGACAAGAAACCCATCTTAACCGGTGGGTTTTTTGTTTGTACCTATAAAGACATATTTTGACCAAAAAATGGGTGTTATATGGGTATTGTGAATTTTTCAATAGTGTGGGAGTGGCTTATAAAAGAAAAGAGCGCAAAATGGCATTCCGCAATGCCGCCCCCTTCTCTTCGTGTTATGTGTGGCTCTTATTATCGAGCGGATAAATATTACAAAGAAATGGAATTGTTCACAAACAAAATAGGCAGGGCGATAGAGTCGAGTATTGACATAATAAACTATTGGTATTGCTCAAATAAAACACGGCCCTTAACGCTGGCCGTAATTATGTTTCGTTTTTTCTTCGTTGCGGTCGGTGGCAATGGGAGGCTCGGGCGATAATGCCGATATACGATCTTTTAGTTCTGTTGTCATATCAACATCCACAGATTTAAGCGAATCCTTCAACTGTTTTAAATTGCGCCCACCGATAATCGGTGCAGTTACTGCTGGGTGGCTGGCCACCCAAGCCACCGCCAAACTAACAGGCGAAAAGCCCTGATCTTTGGATAGTAGGCTAAATTGTTCTGCAATATTAAAAATCTGGGGACCCCCATAACGCGTTTCATACATTTTATTTTCCATCAGGCGACCAACCTTGGGCCGCTTTTTAATGCCGTATTTTCCCGAAAGTAACCCGCCACCCAAGGGCGAATAGGTAATTACGCCAACACTTTCGGATAGAGCCATGGGCAATATTTCTACTTCCGCCTGGCGTTTTACCAGGTTATACATGGGCTGAATGCATTCAAAGCGGTTCCAACCATTTTTTGCTGAAACACCCAACCCTTTTGCTACCTGCCAGGCAGCAAAATTGCTGGCACCCAAATAGCGCACCTTGCCTTGATGGACTAGGTCTTCCAAAGCCCGTAATGTTTCTTCCAAGGGCGTCAAATCGTCAAAGCGATGCAAAAAATAAATGTCAATATAATCGGTCTTTAATCTTTTCAGGCTTTCCCCTACAGCGGTCATAATATGCTTTCTGGTACTACCTCTAGAAACAACATCATCACTGGTGGGGAAATAGGCTTTGCTGGTTATAATCAGCTGGTCCCTGCTGTCAGCCATGAGCTTGCCCAAAACCTTTTCGGATCGGCCTTTTTCATATACATTGGCACAGTCGAAAAAGTTGATGCCTACATCCCGGCAAGACTGGAACATTTTGGCCGATTCCTTCTCATCTGCCGGACCGCCGAAGGGCATGGTGCCCAGACACAATTGCGATACCTCAACACCTGTTTTACCTAACAGCCGATATTCCATTTTCTTCTCCTTTATTTGAGCCAGAGGCGTTTCATTTAAATGATAAATTGTTATAGGGGGTTAGTTAAACTAATTAATATATCAATTGATAAAATGATTAAAGTGAAATAACCCAAAGTAAATATTTTTGCACGATAAGGTACATAATTTGAAGTCAATCGTATATAAGCATGTAAATAGCGAGAAATAGAGAATGTCCAAGAAAGCATAAGTTCATATATAGTTATAGTTTCATTGATATAGAGCAAGACAACCAAAAAATAAAATATAACGGGCAATTCAAATTGATTTTTTAGTGTTTGTCTTGAGGTCTCAAGATAATAGGGTGCTTTCCCATCGTATGTTTTAAAATACTTACCTTCAACTTCCCCTGATTTATATGCCTTATTTGCATCCAGTCTATTTTTTATATAAATGAAAAAAGTTAAAAATATCATCGAAAAAGCAGGATAGAGAATTAAATAGTTTTTCATCTTATTCTACCTTTATTTGAGCCAGAGGCGTTTCATTGTTTTTTGATGGCATGTTGCTCTATAATATTAACTATCGAAGTCGAGACATTAGAATAATCATCTTGGATTAACCAGTGACCTGCATCTAATTCAATAAATTGATATTTACCTTTCATATATTTTCCTGTCATTTCAGCGCCTCTTCTTCCAAGCGCCATATCTTTATTACCCCAAATTAATTGACTTGGAGTATATATATTACCTAATTCATTGATTTTATTGTTATTTGCTTTCGAGTCAATATTCGCCCGATACCAATTCAATGATGCTTTCAATGCACCATCTCCTTTAAAAACTTGTAGATAGGCATCTATTTGTTCATCAGAACTTTTATCCCATATATTTTTTAGATTTTTATAATCATTAATTGAAAAATAAATCTCTGGTATAAATGGCAATTTAAAGAAGCTTATGTAACGACTTTTCTTTTTTTGGTCATTATCTGACTGCAGTGCTTGACCAAATGCACTTAAATGAGGTACAGACATTGCTGTCCAAGTTATTATCCTCTCAGGTTTAGTATATGTACTTGCCCAACCAATAGAAGCACCCCAATCATGCCCTATTAAATGGAATTGTTCGAATTCAAATGAATCAGCAATAGAGAAAACATCTTGCACTATTTTTTCAATTTTATATTCATTTATATTATTAGGTCTTGCTTGTGGACTATAACCTCTTTGGTCTGGTGCTACCACTCTAAAACCTTTATCAGATAATAATTTCATTAAATCAACCCACATGTGAGAAGTCTCAGGCCATCCATGCAGCAGTATTATGCCATCTCCATTATTGGACAATCCTGATGTTCGACAGTTAAATATTAACTTACCAACATTGACTTCCACTATAGATACTTCTTTTCCCAAAATAAAACCAATAGATAATAAAAGTGTTATAATATGCTTAATCATAACCAAATCTACTCATCATCCCACAAACAATATGAGCAGTAGGTGTTTCATACATAAAATTACAAAAAATTATATAACAATGTGTGAGTGCCTTTTATTTAAAAGGTACCACCCCCCAAAGGGTGTTTTAGGTTGAGCTTTTTGGTTAAAAAAGTGAGGAAGGAACCTTTTAGATTATGTAGCACTGGAAGCCATAAATAAGGATAAAATGTCGACTTCATTGTATAATAATATTCTATTTTCAAAATAAAAGGAATATCGTGTTAATTAAAATTATTAGTACTGTTTGGGTCATTATTATCCTGTTGTTTGGAGGATGTACCATTAATGATGAGCCTGTATTTGATAAATGGGTCAATGGTTTCTACCAACCCCGCACTGTGACCAATTACCAAACATATGGAACCCGCAAAGGTGAAACAACACAAGTTTTCATCATTTTTCAGTTTGAAAACGATGAGAGAGCGCAATTGGAACTTGAGGTAACCTACAACCCCACACCTATACTCAGCTCCGGCCACTGGAGAATTGACGGAAATAAATCGAGTTCAGGTGATATCCGAGCAATATCGTTAAAATTTTTAGGTGGTCAAGGTGATGGCCCGAGCCTTGGTGGAACCTTTCTACTTGAAGAGAGCTCCCAGCCTCGTTTTCGAGTAGTTATACCACTAAGACCAATTAATAAACCAAAATGGTAAACAAACTCCTGTTAAGAGGCTATTTGAGCCAGAGGCGTTTCATTTAGTCTTCTTCTTTATTAATTTTTTCTTGAGCGCCTTTGTGACCAAGTTTAGCAGCCTCTTCAAAATCACCTTTATCATAATAAGCACTACCAATAAGACTTTTAATTTCATCAATTAACTTTTCATTATTAAAAGTCTTAGCTGTATTTAGCGCCATATGAAAATTCTCGAGAGCTTTTTCATAATTAGTTGTATTGTAAAAAATTTCACCAATATTCTTATAATTTCCTGCAATATTTATTTGATTATTCATCTCTATGCT
>Ga0257107_1000076_pt1 | contig 35371 bp, 23 predicted proteins | sample LP_taG_2_FD_190178 | JGI IMG/M metagenome (GOLD analysis project Ga0257107, IMG submission 190178) | Marine microbial communities from Northeast Subartic Pacific Ocean, Canada - LP_J_2011_P26_500m | ecosystem: Environmental > Aquatic > Marine > Oceanic | place: Canada: Northeast Subartic Pacific...
CCATGCACCTAGTAAATAGCCGAAGATTGCGATGACAAGAATCACGACCTCGTCGGGGCCCCAGTACCTGCGTGTGAGATTGGCATGGTAAGCGCATTCGGTCACCAGTTCGTCTAGAGCACTTAGTCTGTCATTGACATTTGAGAAGGTTTGGTTGCGTGGGAAATCACTCAGCCTAGGCATCTCGTGGGATGGTGTCGGAACACCCGACTGCCCGCCTACCTCGTCCTGCATGCCGCCTGAGGGACAAGTTCCCCGAATAAGTTCCGCGCTGACGAGATTCACCATACGTCGTTACTCTGGGATAATGATGGCGCCGAGGGCGAGATTTGAACTCGCGCGGGAAAGATCCCACGGGCTTTCCAGGCCCGCGCAATACCGGGCTATGCGACCTCGGCTCAGTGTGCCCCAACCGTCTCCAGTTTTCACCATGACGTTCGCGGCATGAGAAATGGGCGGCGTACGCCCGCCACGATTATACCGACCACGCCGGACGGCGCTGCGCTGCCACTGTGGCTTAGAGGTATAGCGTCGCCTTGGTAAGGCGAAGGTCGGGGGTTCGATTCCCCCCAGTGGCTCCCTCGCCTTCCTTGAATCATTGACGTCGAACAGATTCATTGATAACTTATCCAAGTATCAGTGAGTGCATGCCCACTAGCCGTAGCAGACTTGCCGGAGCACTAACCCTCCTGATGATACTAGCTCCCCTCACCAGCGCTGGCGTATCCTCTTGGTCTGGCCCCACAGTGGTCAGTAGCGATGGGGACGCTACGGTTGTCACGGGCTTCAGGCTACCCGGGAACTCAACGGTCATGGATGGGTGGCTCCACGTCACCAACACCCCCATGGCAACCTCGACTGACTCGGGCATCGTGTGGGAGGAGGCCAATTTCGACGCTGGCTACATGCTGGGGTCCGAGTTGAACAGCGACGGGTATCTCGTGCTTCAGGATGATGGCTCCAGATCGAACGTCAGCGACTTCGACGTCGGCGAAATCCAAGTAAGTCTGAACTCTGCATATACATACTCCCCTGGGTGGAGACATGTGTTTTCCAAAGTAGAGGGAACGAACCTCTCCGGCTGCGGCGGAGGCGATGGCACATACGTCGGCCACGGATTCGACGATGACTTCGACCAGGCACTAGACGAAGACGAGACTGTCGAGACCATCTACTACTGCGATACCTTCGCTAACGGGGACTCCGTCACTGCGCTAACCATCAACAACTCAGGGCACGGTTACACTCCGGGAAATTTATCTGCCACCGGTGGCAACGGCTCCGGCTTCTCGGGGACCTACATAATCAGCACGGGAATAGAAAGCATCACCGTCGATGATGGCGGCTCTAACTACGACACTACCGACACCGTTGTGATTCAATGCCAATCCCCCTGTGGCTCCGGCGCCACAGCCTCTATCGCCTCCGTGGATGGCAACGGCACAATCCTCACGGTTTCAGTGAACGACACCGGATCGGGATACACTCCCGATAACAACATCGCCATTGGAATTCAGTCCTCTGGGAGTGGTGCATCGCTCTCCGCGCAACTCGGGTCGACCGGCCCCATACACTCGACCGAGACAGTTGATGGGGGCAGCAACTACACGTCCACCCCTTCCATCCTCATCAGCGACTCAAATGGCTCGTGGGGCCTGATTACAGCCACCCTAGGTGCCTATTACGAGTATCAGGTAGACATCATCTCAGTTGCCGCTGGGGAGAATTGCACTGACGCTGGATTCAAAATTATGTCTGGGCTCGATGTCAACGGGGACCGGAACCTCGACACCTCTGAAATCGAGGACACCATCTACTTATGTCACCAAACGAAGATTTGGCAGGCGACTACCTTCACCGATCTCAATGGCACCATCTATGGGGATGAGCAGACGCTATCGCACGGCGTAGTGCCTACTTCTTCCTACCAAGGCATCGTCTCGGCCGGCACGCTTCCCGGCAACCCACTCCCTGCGGGAACTGCGAGTTCCTTCCTTATCCCCTCGGCCTCAGTTCCTAACGCGGAGTACATCAACGGGTATTACCTCAAGTTCCACCATTGGTACCACTTGGACAGCAACGCCTCCGGCGGGGGCGACGGGGCTTGGGTAGAGTACAGACTCGAGTCTCAAGAGGGGTGGGGCAATTGGACCTACATCGAGCCTGAAGGCGGCTATCCGAGCACCATGTCGACAGACGCTCCGACGCCCAACGGCGCCGCTGCATCCCCTGTCCCTGTCTTCGCTTCCCCGACCTACAGCGGATGGGTGGAGAGCAACTTCTCTCTCTCGTCCATCGTAGGAATCGAGAACGCCGATAACCTGCAGTTCAGGTTTCAGATTTGGACGCACCCTAACGCCTCCAACGAGAGGCCTGGCTGGTTCCTGGACAACATCAGGTTCAACAATGACGGAGTTTATGTTGGAGTCTGGCACCACGGGTGCTACACCTTGACGTCCCCATCATGCCAATACTCGGCTGACGCCTATGGGTCAATGGGGCGTACCATCGACCTCAGTGGAACTAACTCCACCTCCAAAATAGAGGTTGAAATGGAGTGGGACCTCGAGGGATCGACCTATGACAACGCCTGCGTGGAGCTCTCGCTGGGCAGCGGGTGGACCGACATCTCCTCATCGACCAACAGCACGACTTCGGACTGCGCATCTAGGTCCGGGGCAATCCCCGGAAACGGGTACGCTGATGTCGACGGACAGACCTACAACGACCAGAGCTGGGATTTCAGAACGGTCTCCCTGGACATCCCGAGCGGTTTCCAGAACCAGTCTTCCGTCGACTTTAGAATAATAGTTGATACAAACCCCTGCTGCACGAACTACGGGGGTAGCTACCCGTCCGATAACAGGGAGGGCCTGACAGTGTCGGGAATCAGGGTCGTTGACTACTACGGAAACACGCTCTTCGTGGACGGAATCGACAACCATTCGACCATGAGCCATTCGGGACTGCCCGATGTCAACGGGAACCCGTCGGCCGACGATTGGGGCTTCTTCACCATCTTGAAAGGGCAGCAGAGCATTTCGAGGGCCTTCGAGGACGCCACCGCGAACTCACCGACCGTCAACGATGCGACCGGTTGGACGAGATCTACCTCGATGAACTCGGGCACCTGCAGTGACGACAAGTGCAAGTTCACACTAAACAAGATTTCACAGAACTCCGGGCCCCCTTCTACGTCCTCCTTCCCATACGCCTACGGAATCGGGTTCTCAGGAAACTACGCGAACTACATCGACGAGGCCAAGCTAATCTCCCCCTGGTACGACATCCCAATGAACGGCACGTCCTACCTAACCTTCGACCATTGGTCCTGCTCAGAGGTAAGCTGGGACGGCGGAGCTGTCTTCATCAAGGTCAACAGCGGTTCCTGGCAGCACTTCAACCCGGGAAACTGGTACACTAGCACAGCGTACACAGGAGCGGGCCACAACCTTGCTGGCATGAGTATCTTCGGGACCAACCACTGCACTGGAACCGCTTCGAGCGGGTCTTGGACGTCGAATAGCGGCATGACCAACATGGTAGCCAGCCTAGGAAACTATAGGGGCGACAGCGTCAAATTCAAGTTTTCGTTCGGTTCGGACGCAATCTGGAACTTGGCCGGTTGGTTCATCGACAACGCCGGTGTGAGGATTGCGAATTACGGTGAGGTGGGTCACTGGCTAAGCCCCACAGTCTCCATCGATCTCGAGTCGAAGTTCAACCTCGGCTTCATAGATATCGACGCCGTGATTTTAGGGAACGCTTGGGTTCGTGGAACCTTAGTTGAGGCAGACACAGGAAACGCCATTCCCGGATTCTCAAATATCTCGTTCCCAATCAGCCTTGCCGGGATCGATGCTCAGGCCTATCCTAAAATCAGGCTGAAGATTCACATGATGACCGACGATCCCGAGGTCTCGCCAATCCTCAAGAACGTCTACATCGGCGGCGACAGGATTCTGAATGCGGGCTCGGGATACAACGGCTGGGATTACAGTGCTGGCATCGAGGTCATCGACGATCTGCTCAACGCCACTGCAATTTCCGGCACCATCACCTCGGACTACACTCACTCCTCGCGCCCGATAAAGAGTGTGACAATCAAGGGGAACCTCTCTAGTGGAGTGGTTGTAACCATTACAGACGCGCAGGGCAACTCACTCGGTTCATCTCCCAAGGGGGGAACTGTGGAGTTCATCACCCCTCAGACGGGTTACGGAGCGTCGGTTTCTCTGCCTACCAATGGCTGGATCGATGTTCTTCGAATCTCATCCAAATTCGCTGATCCTGCTTCCAATCCCTCGATAGATGTCCTCGATGACGGGTTCTCTGAGTGGAGTTTTCCCCTCAGTGACGGCTACGGGCACTTCGGGTGGCAATCGATGTTTTCGACTTCTGGCAATCAACATGCGAGAAGCGTGACCCTAGATCTTGATGGTTCCAACTCAGAGGTTCTCGTCGCTAGGATTCCGGATTCAGCCGCCGTAACATCGGGGCTCATCGCCATCTCTCCCGATGCAGGTGGCTTCGAGGCTCCCGTCGTTCTGTCAGTCGCCGGCTCATCAGTAACCGGGGGCAGCGGGAACTCGCCCTTCCTAAGCCAACTGAGCCAAGGCCAAATCTCAGGAATCGGTCTCATGAGCGCCTCACACACCGATTCGGACACCGGCAGACAGTGGCTAGAGGTTCCAATCGAGGTCAGTTCAGTCTCCGCGCAGACTGTCTCTCTAACTAGCATGGGGATTGGATACCTAATCTTCGAGAACGTATCCGGATTAGGCCCCTCAATCGCCTCCTACCACGACACCCATACCAGCGATGACCCTCCCCCGGTGGAGTTGGCCATTCCCGTCAGCGTCACCTCTGACTACGGGGCCATCTCCATAGACGGCTCGGTAATCCACGATTACATGATAGTGAATCGAGACTTCTCCGTACCGAATACCCTCTACCCAGACGATGTGATGATTGAGATTGTGACCAGCCACCACCACCTCTACGATAATGCGAACATCGCGGACATCTCCCTCACTGGGGCTGCATCGGACGGGAATTCTCTGGGCTTCCACACTCAGAATAGTGCCGATGGATTGTGGGGTGCGGGAGGCTCCGGAATCCTCTTCTCGCAGTCATCTGGCAGCGAATTGGCTCCATTGGACACGGAGATGAGCTTTGTCGAGCAAACGGTTCACAATGATGGCTACACTGACATTGTGGTGCATTGGTTTTTCAACGTGGGATGGAACTGGGACGATGTTGACAATATCTTCTGGCAGGCCAGGGCCAACGACGAGAACGGAGAGACCCTCTGGCCCGCGACCGCCCAAAGCGGTAGGACCGGTTCAAATGCCGTCGAGAACGACCTGCAGATTGACTCTTTCACTATCAAGGACAATCAGGGCAGACTTATCTCAAACATCTACGACACGTTGTTCTACCCATTCCCCATACTCGAAGGGGGCGATTTAAACATCAGCGGGACCGTCAGGTTCCAAGACTCCACTGACAAGCGCCCGATTGGATCTGACTACTCTACAGCCCTGAATCTTTCAGGCAGCATTTACCCATTGCAAAGTGGCGATGGCGGAACATTCTCCGGGGTCGTGACCTCTCCTTCCGGCGTCAGCAACATGCTCCTCTCACCAATCATGATCTCAGTGGGCCCACAGGGGGCTTCCTCCGGAGCACAGGACGTCACAGGAGTGCCTCCGCTAATTGAGGTCGTCATCGATACCAGCCCACCGATTGCTGGTCCGTTGGAGGTCAATACGCCCATCGGGCTTCAGGGTGTGGATGGGATGGTCGTTGACCCCACAGTACCATTCGCCCCGTACATCACCATCTCGGAGGACGAGGCGAGGGGCGAGTCACTGACTCTGAAGTACTGGAGAACAGGTGTCGACGATGCTGACAGCGACGACATTCCCGACGAGGACGAGTACCAGTCACAAGACAAGACATTGACCGCGGGCCTGACTGGCCAACAGCAAATCCAGTTCTCAGGTATCGACGTCTCAGCCCTCAACAACGAACCCATATTCCTCTATGTCGAAGGCATGGACTGGGCCGGCTTCAGTTATCAGGAAGGCGGCACTGGTGGGGGCCCCGGTGCCCAGAGCGCCTGGGCCACGGTCGTGGTGGCAGTCGACGAGCCCACAGAGTTCGCGGGAATTGGAATCGGAACAGGCCAAGGCACAAACTCGGCCTTCGACCTTGACAGGGCGACCCAAGACAGTGTAGACTACTACCTCGTGCCCGGGCAGACTCACACCTTCACCGTCAGGATAGACGAGCCGAACGGCTTCCACACGATCGACAACATCTCTGTGATGCTCTGCGGATACGGGGTAGATTTTGGTATGTTCACCTACGCGCCCTACTCTGCGACGCTATGGACTCCGGAAGACAGCATGCTCCTACCCATAAGTGCGCAGACCGAGCAGGTCACGTCCTCCGTCACGGAGCTGCGACTGGGTTTCAGACTGTCGTGGGACTTCCCTTGGCCCCCAATAGAAACATCACTCTCCCCCGAGGTCTTCAATTGTCAGCCTAGGGTGTACGTGGAGGACAACCTCGTGTCCATCGAATCAGACTCCCTAGGTTCGCTCGAATGGCGCCTCGATAACCAACTCAGCGCGATTCCCGAGAGTGCCAATGACCTAACGCCCCCGCTAGTTGAGACTCTTGGCACCTCTCTCTACCTAGGGCAAGGTGATGAGTTCTCATTTACGGGTGTGATTTACCACACTGGTTCGGGCCAGAGACTGGAGGGGGTGCCCTCCGATCTTACAGTTCAGGTCACTATGGTATATGGGACAGAGAACAGGGTATCGTACGCCGAGGTTCAATCCAATGCGACCTTCACCGCAACAATGATTCTCCCAGAAAGACCCCCGTTGAATCCAACAATGACCGTCACAACTTCTCTGCTGAACACGCCTGGAGGCTCCAGCTCGGTCGATAACTCAGATGCGTCCGTGACTGTGGATACGGCCTCTCCAACCGCACTGTTCAACCTAGCAGATTACCCCGACTCTTCTCTAACCATCATTGAGACGCACGAGATTGACAGCATTCCGGTGACAGTTACGATTGTTGAAGATATTGGGTTAATCGCCGGCCCATTGCAGGTTTCCTGGGAGTTCCGAAGGGATGGCCAGCTTATCTCAGGAACTGAGAGTACCGGTGAACTTTCATGGATTTCAAGCAACGACGGAAAGCACGTCTACCAGGGTCAACTGGACTTCTCGCCCAACGTTGAATTGCAATTTGAGAATGGTGACAAGATCGCCTTCTGGATCACCACCACGGACATGGCAGGAAACTTTGTTATCGGACTCGGGGGCCCCGACTCACCTAGGATGCCAACACTCAGAGTCGTTGAGTTCCTCGTCCAGTACACGAGGGAGGTGGTAACTCCAACTAAGACCCCGTTCGTCGGCGAGGTCCTGACGATTGTGACCTATTGGGAGAACCCGGGAAAGCTAGATGGCACCATTGAAGTGGGCCTGTACGAGCAGAAGACCGACGGAAGCTGGCAACCATCAAGGTCCACCCTGCAATACGGGGACGTCGAAATCTACCTGCCCCCTGAGAGTTCAAGCATCAAGGCACAGTTTGAGTATGAGACGTGGCAGGAGGGTCAACCCCTTCTGGTTCTCGTGGTGAATGGGGACTTCGACAATGCGAACTATATGAACATCGAAATCACGGGAATAAGCGTCGAGAGCTCAGCCATCATAGACCAAGGGGGCAGCGAAACGGCGTGGATTATCGGGGGGCTGCTTCTCATCATCTCCCTTATGGCCGTCGCTTTCTACGTAATCACGAATCGTGGCGAGGACTATTACTACGATGACGAAGATTGGGACTACGGCGACAAGGAAAATGATGAAAGCGAACAGACATAGTCTGCCCGGGTCATTTTCTCAGACTAGGAGAAGCCACCCCAAGAGTTGCAGTACACCTCTCGTGTTTATAGGCCATTGTCATCGCCTAACCGGCGAGGAAGAGATTCCTCGGGGTGGGATGCGTTGATGTCTGGAATTGCCGATGTAGAGGAGCTGAGAACAGAGTTAGATGAATTAAGGGTCTTGGTGAACACCCTCCTGACAATAATTATGGAGGAGGCCGACGGCGTCCAGTCCGGTGCGGCTCCGACGGTTCCTGGACACCCAAAGCGCGGCTACTCGATGTAATCAGTACCGCACTGGCTCTGGGTCACTGCTCCTCCAGAGGTACCATGTCGCTACGGTCCTGTATGGCCTCCATGACTCTGCAATCGCCATCAGTTCCGATTCAGATAGAGCATTGCCTTGGTTGTAGAGGCGCTCCATCGACCTGATGACTCCTATGTCAGCGACGGGGAATATATCGGGCCTTAGCAATGAGAAGATAAGGACCATCTCAGCCGTCCACTCACCCACTCCTCTCAGGGCCACTAGCCTACTAGTCGCCACCTCGTCACTGAGTTCACACCACACAATCTCACTATAGCCCGACAGCCAGGCTTCTGCAATTCCCACAACGTACTCAGACTTCCTCCCTGAGAGTCCGCAGGCACGGAGATTATTGTAGGATACTCCGAGGATGTTTTCTGGCGTCACGGCTCCGAGGGAACTCTCGATTCTGCCCCAAACCGAGTCAGCGGCCTTCGACGAGATCTGCTGACCGACGATTGACCTCATGAGGGTGAGGAAGGCATCCCCTCTCGATGACAAGGGCGGGTGCTCGTGGCCATCGATAAGCCGAGACATAATCTCATCCACCTTGGAGAGGAACTCTTTCGCCTCCCCCCAGTATTCGGGTTGTTGCAACTCCGCGTTCACAAATCTCGGTACCCCCATAGTTCAAGACTTCTGGCTTCGTCCCGCTGCTGTGGACCTGAAGAGTATGAGCCTCGAGCAGTGGCTCTTGGCCGGCGCTGCAGTAACCACTGTCGCCTTCTTTGTTGTCGCCATCTACTCTCCCAGCACCTTCGACCCGGACCCCGATTGGGGTGTCTCAGATGGCTGCATTGGAGGCTTGGAACATCAGGACGCTGGAATCTCGTTCCACTATCACCCCTCTCTCAAGGTAACCATGGACGGTCAGCAATTACAGATTGCATCAAATTCGGGAATAGACCAGACCGGTTGCCGCGAGGGCATGAGGTGGATTCACGTCCACGACTCATCAGAATCTGGATTCACTACGTTGCACATCGAGACGCCCGACAGGCTCAACGTTCCACTCGGCTCGTTCTTCGAGATTTGGGAGAGGGACGGCGGCCCAGGATTGACAGACAATCGGACCTTCGACATCAACCGCAACGGCATCTCCGACTGGGACGAGTATGAAATCACAATGCTCGTGAACGGCGATGAGAATACGAAGTACGAGTCCTTCGTCATGGAGGACTTAGCCCAGATCGAGCTCACCTTCACTTCGAAGTAGTCATCCTTTGATTACTGCGAATGGCCTCAGTCTAGCCACAGGGCGTGCCAGCCCTGCATCACTAGTAAGTCCGATGACCTCGTCCACGTCCTTGTAGGCCTCAGGTGCCTCCTCTGCGAGCATCCTTGGGGTCTTGGCACGGACGTGGATCCCCTCGCCCTCAAGTCTCTCGACGAGTGACTGCGCATCGACGGCCTTGCGAGCTGCGGTTCGTGACATTCGCCTACCTGCTCCGTGGCATGAGGAGGCGAATGCGTCGTTACTCCCCTTCTTGGGACCCGCGAGGACCCACGAGGCAGTGCCCATGTCACCAGGAACTAGGACAGGCTGACCGACTCCAGAGAAACGGGATGCCAACTCGGGATGGTCCCCACCGAGAGCCCGCGTCGCCCCCTTCCTGTGTACACAGCACTTGCATGTAGAGCCGTGGACACTGTGCTCCTCGACTTTGGCTATGTTGTGACAGACGTCGTAAATGACTTCCAGATCTCCATCTGCGCCAACGACATCACTCAGGGTCTCACGCAACCTCTGGGTGAGTGCCGAGCGATTCGCGAAGGCGAAGTTTCCCGCTGCTCGCATCGCATCTAGGTACGATTCCCCCTCCCTGCTGTGTATGGGTGCCGATGCGAGTTGCCTGTCAGCGGTTTGGAAGCCCCATTCCTCGCAGAGCCAACCATTGTCCGAGCGCTCGTATCTCGACTCTATGGTCGAAACGTGCTCCGAGCAGACTTGGTGGCCGAGCCCCCTCGAGCCAGTGTGTATCATCGCTGTGACCTGACCCTCCCTCAGTCCGAAGGCCGAGGCGGCATCCGTGTCTACCACCCTGTCAACTACTTGGAGTTCAAGGAAGTGGTTCCCAGACCCTAGTGTCCCCAGTGCGGTTGAACCACGCTTCTCGGCGCGCTCCCCTACCTCGTGATTCTTGCTGTCGAGCCTGCCGTTTGATTCGATGGCCGAGAGGTCCCTCGCTTCGCCCCATCCCAGTTCTACTGCGGCTTTGGCACCCTCAGAGAGAATCGACTCCATGTTGGTGGAGTTCAAGTGAACTCCACCCTTGCGTGTGGCGCCAGCTGGAATGCTGCGTGCTAGGGAAGATGCGAGGCTTCTCCCATCTATTTCTGATGCCTCGATGTCAACAGCACAAAGACGTACCCCGCAGTTGATGTCGAAACCCACACCACCCGGAGAGATTGCCCCACCCTGATCGCCTTGTTCAATACCCGTGGCCACGACCCCTCCAATCGGGAAGCCGTATCCAAAGTGCCAATCAGCCATGGCCCAGGCCTCGCCTACGATGCCCGGAATGGAAGCCGTGTTGACGAGTTGATTCGGTGAGCGATCATCGGAATGTCTGGCCAAGTGCTGCTCATCAGCTATCAGGATGGCATCAGTCAGCATTGAGCCATGCCGCTTAATGCGCATGCGAGCCGGACCTGCCGACTCGAGGTAGTCCCTCCATTCAGCCATCTCAACTTCAATGGCCGACCTTCTCCTTTCAACGCACCGGGCCGCTTTCGTGCATTGACTTCAAGACCGGTCGACCGATGCCGGGGGTGCAGAGGTCGTTTACGTGACATTCGGCGAGATTCACATCCCCTTCTGGGGGGAGTCGGGACATGTTTGCAAGACCTGCCAGGTAACCGGGGCCCGCTTCTGGACTAGAGACGAGAGTCGCTCGACGTGCGGTGACTCTACCGAGGACCCCTACACCTTCATCGGCAACCCAGTAATCGAGGGTTTCCCAATGCTGGGAAAGGCCCTAAAGGATGCCATGAGGGAAGCCTTCCTCAACTTCTTCGATAAGCACGGACACACTCGGGTGGAGCCTTACCCAATCGTTGCCAGATGGCGCGACGATATCCACCTGACCATCGCCAGTATAGCCAACTTCCAGCCCCACGTCACCAGCGGTCAAGTGCCCCCGCCGGCAAATCCCTTGGGAATCAGCCAGCCGTGCATCAGGCTAACTGACGTAGCCGCAGTGGGTCGTTCAGGCCGGCATCTCTCGACATTCGAGATGATGGCGCACCACGCTTTCAACAGGCCAAAGGAAGATGATGTCGTCTACTGGATCGACCAGTGCGTGCGTTATTGCGATGAGATGCTCGTCGAATCGTTCGGAATCAATCCAGCGGATCTCACTTACGTCGAGAACCCATGGTCCGGAGGTGGCAACGCCGGACCGGCTCTGGAGGTGATTGTCGGTGGACTCGAGCTCGCCACGCTTGTCTTCATGAACCTCGAGGAATCCGAGGACGGAGACATAGAGATCAAGGGCCTGAGGTACAAGGAGATGGACCTGCAGGTCATAGACACGGGCTATGGTCTTGAGAGGTTCTGCTGGGCCGCTGCTGGCACCCCTACCATCTACGAGGCCATCTACCCAGAGTCAGTGGCCTGGCTCAAGGAGATTAGCGGCCTTGACTCGATGGACTCCTCATTGGGTGCCGATGTAGACATCGACTCTCTGCTCGGCGAACTTTCTAGGCTAGCTGGGATACTCAATATAGATGTTGGAACCGATGCCGGTGCCCTATACGAAGAACTGATATTGCGACTCTCAAAGAACGGCATAGATCTCTCTGCCGATGAGTTGAAACGAGTCACAGAGCCACTCTCCTCGATTTATGCAATCCCCGATCACATGCATGCACTTTGCAACATGCTTGGAGATGGATTGGTGCCCAGCAACTCAAAGGCCGGCTATCTCGCACGGATGCTCGCCCGTCGCGTCTGTCGGATGAAGGACAGCATTGAGGCTCCAGTCAGCCTCGCCGAGTTGGGCTCACGCCACATCGACGCACATCTCGACATGAGCTCGTTCACGCAGACCCGCGAGGGAGTGCTCAAGATATTGGAACTCGAGGAGGTGCGATATTACGAAATGCTGAGGAAGGGCGAGGCGGCTGTACGCACTGCCCTGCAATCTCTTCCAAAGGATGCTTCTGAGGTTCCCGATGAAACTCTGTTTCGCCTCGCCGAAGAGAGGGGCCTCAATCCCGACATGGTAGTATCGATAGCGCGCAGTCTCGGCTGGGAGGGCCTGTCAGTCCGTGTTGGGCTAGCAGCCGATATGGCCGCCCGCAATGCGCGGCTGACAAAGGCGGCGGCTAGGGAGACAACCAAGGAGAGCGTGGTCGACCTCACAGCGCTGCCTGTGACTTTGCCTGACTACTACGCCGATACCAGCGCCACCGAGTTCACTGCCGAGGTGCTGCATTGCGCCCCACTTTCAAACGATGCCGTCGAATATCTTAACCTCTCAAGTGAGGTACTTGGACCCCCTACGCACGCCGTGATTCTCAATCGGACCCTGTTCTATCCCGAGGGTGGCGGACAGCTCGGCGACCAAGGCAGGCTGACTCAGAACGGCTTGGTCGCAGTTGTGGTAGACACGCGAGTCGAAAACGGCGTAATCCTTCATCTCACTCAGTCTCCCTTGGAGGATGGCCCAGCCAGTGGAGCCGTGGATTGGGAACGCCGTAAGCAACTGATGGACCACCATACTGCTATCCATGTTGTCGGCGGCTCTGCTAGGGAAGTGCTAGGCCCTCACGTTTGGCAGGCCGGCTCCAACAAGGGCGCTCGCTACGCTAGACTGGATATCACTCACCACTCAAGGCTCACGAGGGAGGAACTCGACACAATAGAAGACAGGGCCAACGAAATCATCGAGTCTAACCCCACAATAGAGAAGCTGGCCATGGACAGAGCCGAAGCCGACTCGACGTTCGGTTTCACAATCTATCAGGGCGGCCCCCCCAAGCACAGCCAGATCAGAATCATCAAGATTGGTGACTATGATACCCAAGCCTGCGGGGGAACGCACCACGACGAGGCCGGCTCTGTTGGTGAGTTGCATATAGTAAAGTCGAGGCAAGTCCAAGACGGAGTGGAGCGTCTGCAAGTCGTGGCAGGTGAAACCGCACGCGAGCACGCCCGGCGGCAGGAGCGCCTGCTCAACGACGCCTCGGCGATTCTAGGGGTGCCTTCTGACGATCTGCCGCGCACCGTCTCGCGCTTCTTCGATGAGTGGAAGTCGCAGCAGAAGAGAATCGAGACACTTGAGGCCGAGATCGTAAGATTGCGAACCAGTGGTGGTGGAGATTCAGCGGACGAGAAGGACGGAGTCAGGTACGTGGTCATGGAATCGGGCGGAGACGCAAAACAGATGATGGCGATGCTTGGGGAGCTTACACGGGACTCATCCACGCCGACACTCGCAGTCCTTGGAAGCCGTGACGGTGGCGGAACTCTACTCATCGCTTCCACTGAGGGCAGCATCGCAGCAGAGCGACACAACGCCGTGGAAATCCTCGACTCAATAGTGAGTCACATCGGGGGAGGAGGGGGGGGAGGGAGGCCCACCTTCGCACAGGGCGGCGGCTCTAACCCCGACGGTGTTCCCGCTGCTCTCGACGCAGCGCGCTTGTTGCTAGGAATCTGAGCAATCTGCAATCCGTCGATTTGATGGCCGAACCTCATCACGCCCGTGCGTGGTCGAACGGATTGATGTCGCGGCTCGCGCAGCTGCAATAGAGTACGCCATCCGCGACGTCGTGATTCCAGCAGTCGAGCTCGAGGCGCAGGGCCACGAAATAATCCGACTCAATATCGGTGATCCTCTGGCCTATGATGGTCTGCCTACTCCAGACCACATGGTCGCCGCCTTCAAGGCTGCACTAGATCGGCAGGACAACGGCTACAGCCCTTCTTATGGAATATCTGAGCTACGTGATGCCATTGCCTCCAGCGAGCGCACGAAAGGATGGGACTGTTCTGCTGACGACGTCTATGTGACACATGGGGTGACCGAAGCTCTGCAGGTCATCTTCGCCGCCTTTTTGGAGGAGGGCGACACAGTCCTCGCACCCGGACCGCACTATCCTCCTTACATGTCCTATCCGCAGATGTTCGGGGGCACCACGGTTGAATACCGACTGAACCCGGACGACGGCTGGCGTATCGACCTCGACGACATCCACTCAAAGATGGACGACAGCGTCCGCCTACTGGTCCTGATTAACCCCAACAACCCGACCGGCAATGTCGCCACTCCAGGGGAGGTCGAATCACTCATCGACATTGCGGGCCAATGGCCAAAGTGCACTATCATCGCAGACGAGATTTACGACGGACTGGACTTTACTGGCCATCAGTGCTCGGTCGCTTCACGCTCGGAGGAAGTGCCGGTAATAGCACTTAACGGGGTCTCCAAGGTCTACTTCGCACCTGGTTGGAGGGTCGGCTATATGGCTTGGCACGACCCCCAAGGAAGACTGGAAATCGTTCGCGATGGTGTTGAGCGACTACTACGCAGCCGACTCTGTGCTTCCACGCCAGCACAGTACGGATTCCTTGCCGGCTTGACCGACGATACGGGCTGGCTGGAAACACATCGTTCCAGAATCACTGAAAGGATGGACTACTGCTTGAGGAGAATCGAGGAAATAGACGGACTGGAGTGCGAGGCCGCGGGTGGGGCGTTCTACCTCTTCGTGAAAATCTCTGACCCAGAATTGGCTACAGACGACAAGCGCTTCGTGCTAGACCTGCTGCACCAGTACCACGTACTGCTCGTCCACGGCTCGGGCTTCTCACCGGAGTTCGGACATGGCCACTTCAGGATGGTTTGTCTGCCGCCTGTCGAGGTCCTCGCCGAGGCCTTCGACCGCATCGAGTCCTTCCTGCGGGGCTGAGCATGGGTCTGTTAGATTCTCTCGGGAACTTCTTCCTCAAGAACTTCTACGGAGATTCGCTATCTCCTGAACACCAAGTGAAACTCAGATGGGTACCAATTGATGACGGTACCTACAGCGACATGGCTCGAGACTACGATCCATACAAGATTGCTTGGCGGGTCGGCGTGGGCTGGTTCGAATCATGGTTCCAGGGCCTCGAACAAAGGACTGGACAGAGTCTCGGCCGTCGCCTAGCACACGCTGCTGTCGAGTACGAGGAACACATGATGAGTTTCGGGGGTTTCGTTGCTCCGTCTGGTCGCAAACCATCCTCTTGGTTTGACACCATCCAAGATTGGCATTCCAGGGGCCTCGGCAGCTTCGATCTCATAGATGACGACGAGAAGACGAGGATTCTAGTCGAACGTCCCGCCTCGGGCCCAATCTGCTCGGGGCTTGTCGCCGCAGCGTGGGAGAGGGCTACGGGCAAGAGGCATCGTTTCCTGTGGTCGGAGAGTGCGGGAGAGGGCTTGGTAATCACACTCACTCAGGACGACTCTCAAGTCCCCGAACCAAAGCCCCGCAGACCGACTTGGGGGGATCAGGAGATTGGTGCGGATCTCGATAATGAGTCGGCTGAGGAGTTGTGGGTTGATCTGCGAATTAATTCCCCTGGGGATTGGTCGATAATGAACGAGCGTAGGATGTTCCTGCACCGCGACCTCATCTTGAGATTCGAGGACTACTGCCTCCCTCATCTCGACAGAATTCATGAGGGAAGGAACGAGGACTACCGATGGGAAGGACTCGAAGACAAGCGCGCCATTTGGTGGACAGCGGCTGCAGACACTGCTCGTGAACTCTTCATCAGTTCGGGACATCATGTCCTCGTCGCACAGCCGGATGACTGGATTAGTATTGGTCGCAGACACCTCTCGACGCACGGTCTTGGATCGGTCGTGCAGTCCCGTGAGACAGATAACAATGGGGGTGTTTCTCTCGACCTTGGGTCATCCTACCACCCTGCATTGGCTTCCGGGGTGCTTCTCGGATGTTGGGAACGTGCCCACGGACGCGAGGGGAGGATTTCCAGCGTAATTTCGGATTCTAGTACTGTGATTGAGCTTTGTCCAGCACACGATATCGCCGACACCGCATACGGACGAGCGCCATGAATCATTATAGCCGAACTCAAATTCCATAGCACGCCCTCTAAGAGGGCGGAGCGTTTAGATGGCATTGAGTCACAATCAGTATGCCGTTGTCGCAATTGTCGCGACGCTCTGTCTTGCGGGCCTCTACACCGTAGTTGGTGCTGGCCTCTCCAGTACTGATTCTGGAGGATTCGAGTCGGCGATAGGGGACATTGACCCTTCCTCGGACGGCGTTCCCAAGGAGTGTCCGCCCGACGTCCCCACAATCGGCTGCGATTGGGACGGCGACGGCATTTCAGATAGAATGGAGAGCACACTATACGGCACTAACTGGAAGGAATATGACACCGATGGCGATGGCCTCTCTGATGGTTGGGAGATAGAGAACGGCCTTGACCCACTGGACACGGGCGAGCCCTGTATCTCCCTCGGAGTCGGCCTTACTGAGATTGAGTGCAACCCTATCCAGATTAACAACGTCGACACGGAGCAGGAGACCGGCGAGCAGAACGAAACATTCCCCAATCCTGACAACGGTCCGTTGGGTGACCCAGATAGGGACGGCCTGACTAACATCGACGAGGCGGAGCTCGGTACCAACCCCCGGCTCAGGGACACCGACGGCGACGGCCTCAATGACCGCTGGGAGTCCAGATACACCCACGAGGTCACCACACCCTCAGGCGTAGTCACTCTCCTCGACCCACTGGACGGCAACTGGAACTGCCCCCTCCTCACGCCAGAGAAGTCAGCCGAGATTGAGCAGGACATAGGAAAGAGCATGTGGGATGAGCTCGGTACACAGTTCGGACATTCTTGCGACTCCATCCTAGATCTCGAGCAGCCCGAGCCTGACACCCTGAGGAACTTCATCGAGGAGCGCTATGACACTAACCCGCTCGCCGAGGACAGCGACAATGACCTTATTGCCGACCGCTACGAGATTGCCTACGGCCTCGTCGATCTAGGAACCCACTGCGGCGTCCCTGTTTTCGGAACCCTCACAATAATGGCCCCATACACAAGCCTGATGTCAGGCCCAGGGGACCTCACATGGTTCGGGCAGGATATGGACAACGACGGGCGACTCAATGGACCGGGAGATTGGGACACCGATGGCGACGGGATGCCCGACGGCTTCGAGTACTGCTACAACTCCCTGCTGAACCCCGCTAACTCTACGGATGCATACGGTGACAACGACGACGATGGACTCAGCAACGTTGAGGAATTCGAGGTCTCCTATTTCTGGGGGGCCTCCAACTTCACCAATCCTCTCGACTGGGACACTGACAACGACGGCATGCCCGACGGATGGGAGTACCAAAGTGGAATCCACCCCAATGATGGCAGCAACGCAGATGATGACCCGGATTTCGACGGCTACGACGCCGATGGGGATGGCGGGGTGAGGTACAAGGACATGATCGGAGTCACAACAATCCACACGATTAACGTCAAACCCGGTGATTACGTACAAGTCAATAGAACCATACTCTGGATTAGGACAGTAGTCGATAGCAACTACGTCAACATCCCAGTCAAGACCGATACCGCCGGCTGGGTCTATCACATCAACGTGGAGGTTGGGGAAGAGGTCACTAGTCGTTTCCAGGATCTGGTCATAGTGGTTGAGCAGCACGAACGGTTCACCAACCTCGATGAATATAACGCTAGGGACAGGGATGGCGACGGTATCATCGACGGCCGGTCCACCGACCCCCTCGTCGCCGACACGGATTCAGATGGGCTAATCGATGGAATAGAGGTGATTGGATGGAAGATCAGAATCGTCGACTTCGGTGTAAGGGAAGTCATCGTAAGGAGCGATCCGGGTGTCTTCGATACCGACAGGGACGGGCTTTCAGATTCGCAGGAGTACTATGAGACATTCACCAACGCCACCGACAAGGACACCGACAACGACGGACTGGAGGATTACAGGGAGGCAGTTGACGGTCATCCATGGATCGACAACGGCACCACCGTCTACTACTTCACAAACGCCTCTGCCTTCGACACTGACAACGATGGCCTCGAGGACGGCGAGGAAGTCGTCGATGGGGCAGACGAGTACGTCACCCATGGCAACAACCCTGACACCGATGGCGATGGCCTCAACGACGGCGGCGAGGTCCTCTACGTGCCTAGACCATGGCAGGGGGCTACTAACCCGCTCATCAACGACACCGATGGGGACGGGCAGCCTGACGGCTGGGAGATGCAAGTTATGTCGGTCCAGCAGAACACCAACAGCCACAGCCTATGGGTCATTACCACCAATTGGCTTCCTCTGGGCTGTGACTCGATGGTGGAGTGCGGGCTGGGGCCAGGGGGATGGATATGGACGAACTACGTCTCCGGCTTCTCCACCTCCGGTGACAGGAACGGCGACGGCGTACTGGATCCACAGTACTTCCTCCATGAGATGAACATCTCTGGCTTCACTATCCCCGAGAGCGGGAGATGGGCCCTCAACCCATCTTTCGGCTCCCTGCCAGACTCGCTCTACGACATCGACAACGATTCCCTCCAGAATTCTCTCGAGGCCCCCGACCGGTGGGATACCAATCCAGTCGATGACGACACCGACGGCGACCTATTGCCAGATGGATGGGAGGTTGAGTACTCGGAGGAGGCACTCAAGCTCGGTCTCGTCGACAACAACACTCTCGACGCGTTAGGGTCCAGAGGTCCGATGGACCCGAGGATGCCCGACTCCGATCTCAATGGTGTCAAGGACGGCCATGAAGATCTCGACAGTGACGGACTCAACAGAACCGTGCTTCTGTACAGGTACTGCCCTGGTTGGGACAACCCACAGGACTTCGAGTGCCACATCAACCCAATTGGCTCTGGTGCGTCGTTCTACAACGACCTAGAGAACTATACCAACTTCGAGGAGTACCAGAATGGGACCAACCCCATCATCAATGACACAGATGGAGACAAGTGGAAAGACGGCTCTGAGGTTTTTCACCAGGACCAGGACAGCGATGGCATGTGGTCAGGGTGGGAGTACTACTTCGACTTCGACCCGTTCGACGCATCTGACGCGTTAATCGACTCCGACGGTGACGGCTACGTCAACAAGTGCGAGAACAAGTGGAACACCAACCCGAAGGACCCAACCAGCTTCCCCTCTCAGGGGGAACTCTGCAACAACTTCGACTGACCGTGCCCTTCATCCGCATACTTCCCGTCGAGGGGGCATGTCATGGTGGGTTCTGCCTACAACCGCTGACATCGGTCTCAGGACCTTCTCGGCAGATGCGGCCGGTGCTATGGCAGAGGCCGCACTAGGACTCCAGGCAGTCCAGACTTCCGAAGGGACTCTTGATGGCATGGCCAACCTAACTGTCTCCACCGGGGAATGGGCGGTGGATGTTCCCAATGGCGATATGGAGAGGGGACTCGTCCGCTGGCTGGAGGAGGTACTCTACAGGGGCCATGCTGAGGACCAGTGGCTGGTCGATGCGTCAATCAGCATCGAGAATGGACTCATCCGCGCTCAGGTGTCATGGGTTGATTCCCGAGAGGTCGATCTCGTCATTGAGGTCAAGGCTGTCACTTTCCACGAACTCGCGCTTCGAGAGCTGGCGCTCGGCGAGTTGGTTATCGGTGTGGAGCCAGAGATTCCGTCCTTCGAGGGACCCGGGTGGATGGCCCAAGTAATCCTCGACATCTAGCCCGATACTAATCTTCGACGTCGAACTTCTGGTAGACCTCGTTGGTCGTCATGCTCACTCTGATGAAGGTCGTGCACTTAGGAAGGTCCTTGATTCTACGAGCTCCGACGTATGAGCAGGCCGAGCGAATTCCCCCTAGTATGGACTGGACCGTGGTCTCCAGAGATCCTCTGTAGGGCACCCTGACCTCCTTTCCCTCGGGGGCTCTGTGCTCAGCGACCTCTCCGTAGTGGTGCTCCATGGCCTTGGTCGAGGACATGCCGTAGAACGACTTGTACGTCTTTCCATTCTTATTCTCGAATATCTCGCCACCCGATTCGTCATGCCCCGCTAGCATCCCACCCAGCATCACGAAGTCAGCCCCTGCGGCGAACGCCTTGGCGACATCACCAGGAGAGGAGCACCCCCCGTCGGACATGACGTGCCCGTTTAGCCCGTGTGCTGCGTCGGCGCACTCGGAGATTGCGGATAGTTGTGGATAGCCAACGCCTGCGATCTTTCTGGTCGTGCATACCGAACCTGGCCCGATTCCGACCTTGACTACATCAGCCCCTGCGAGGATGAGAGCCTCGGTCATCTCCCTAGTCGCGACGTTGCCGGCAATCACGATTCTATCCGGGAAGGCGTCTCGTACGCGCTTGACGAATTGCAGAAAGACCTCTCGGTAGCCGTTGGCCACGTCTATGCAGATCATCCTGACTCCATCGTTTGTTGCCATCTTCCTCTGGAGCAACTCGAAACTCTCTTCAGTGGACCCGCAAGTTACAGCAATGAATTCCGGATCCACTCCGTCTTCCCAGGCCTCTGAGAATTCCCTCGTGGAGTAGAATTTCTGAGTGCACGTCAGCATCCCGTGTCCCTGAAGCACCTTGGAAATGGAAAACAGACCGGTGGCATCCATATTAGCGGCCACGATTGGCACTCCTGTCCAATTCTGCTCGGTGTGCCGGAAGCGAAACTCACGTTCTAGGTTTACATCGGACCTAGAGACCAGTGTACTTCGCTTGGGCCGTATCAGTACGTCGTCGAAGGTCAACTTCACATCGAGCTCAATGCGCATTTGGTCCTTACTCCTCCAACGAACCGACGCTTAAGACTGTTATGAAGCACGATAAGAACCAATGAATCACATGGTGCTCGTGCCGGGATTTGAACCCGGGTCGACGGATCGAGAGTCCATCATGATGGACCGAACTACACCACACGAGCGTCGTGGCGGGCCGAATCGATGTCCGTATTTGAAAACGATGCAGGGCGCAGCCATGCCCGTAATTTCACTTTCACTTTCACCTCCATCTCCTCTACCGTCCTTGATATGCCAACTGCATAACATAACACCATGAACTTGAGACAGAACCGAGACACTGAGTTACTCTATAGAAAGCGGCCCGAGCCTTGCCGAATCGTCGCGTTGTCCTCCCTGAGGAGGACCGACACACCACTGTGGGGATTCAATGATGGTCCTCTCGTCAGCCACGCCGGCTTGATGAGGTCGTCTGACAGCTGGTCCTCCATCGCATGCGCCCCGACACATGTGGAGGTAAGTCCCAGCAGCTGGGCTGGCCTACACAGCAGGATACTCGCATCGGGCCTCGTTCGTGCGGGGGTGGCTTGATGTCGAGAACTGGGCGCCTGCGCGAGGAGGTATGTACCCTTCTTGAAGAGAGGGGCTCCGCCAACACAGTGGAGATCTTCGATCATCTCAACGAGCGCTTCCGTTGGGGTGCTACGATGAACCAGGTCGGCAACATAATGGCCAAGGACAGGAGGTTCTCCAAGATTGGACACATCCGAGGTCAGTTCAGGGGCAGCGTATACACCGTATGCGTGTGGGGCCTCACCCAGCGCGAAGTTACTCCGATGTCTGCATAGTCGGGGAAGAAATGAAGGCCTGATTGCCTAGGGTCTGGTTGTGAGCAGCAGTGGAATAGGGTCATGGTGGACCTTGTTCAGGGTGGGGAACTCGGCCACAGGAGTGTTTGGTGTCTTCTTGGGGGCAGCGCTGGGCCTTGGGCAACTACCTGATGGAGATTTCGCTCTAATTACATCCCTGCACGCACTCTCGGTCATGAGCTTCATGTGTTCTTGGAACGCGTTGAACGACTACCTAGATTTGGAGATAGACCGCGTCAACAGGCCTGACAGACCCCTTCCTTCCGATGCCATTTCCAAGTCTTCAGCCAAGAGGGCAATAATGCTGATGTCGATACTCTCTGTGCTCTCCATCGCAGGTGCTGGCATGATTGCCAGTGACTTGGAGGGGGGAATCGAGGGATGGTACCCCGCCCCGGTGATATGGGCGGGTGCGCTGCTTCTGTTAATGAACTACGAGTCCACATCGCCAATCAGCTTTCGCCTCAAGGAAAGGGGCCTACCGGGAAACTTCGCAATCAGCCTCTCTGTGGGCATGGTGATTCTGTTCGGTGCCGCTGGGGTGTACCAACTACTCCATCCGCGGGTGTGGGCTGTATTCTTAGTCGGGTTCCTGTACAATCTAGCCCGCGAGATAGTCAAGGATGTGGAGGATATCGAAGGCGATGCGGGCAGGGACACGTACGCCATGAAAGCTGGACCGGAGCGAGCCCGCGTCGTCGCATGGCTGATTCTCCTGATTACGTTGGCTTCGTTACTAACTCCCTTCGCAATAGGCATCTTCCCCAAGTTGCATCTAGTCGGAGTGATACCAGCCGTAGTAGTGCTGATGATGGTCAAGCCGAAGCTGTTTGGCTCGGAAGATCACGCTGCTCAAATGCTAATCAAGAGATCGATGCAACTGTGCCTCGTGGCGATGCTGGGCAGCTCTCTGGTCCCCTAATCAGCGCAATTCTCGGTATGCGTGCCACGCCGCCTCGTTGCACAAGTAAGTGAGAATGGACATTTGAGCCCACATTCGATTCTCTGCCTGATCGAAGACGACGCTGTTGGGGGAGTCGATTACCGCGTTGGTGACCTCCTCGCCGCGATGTGCGGGAAGGCAGTGCATGAACAGGTAGTCGGGATCAGCATTAGATACTAATGACTCGTTGACCTGAAACCCTTCGAAGGCTCCGAACTTCTCCCCCACGTGTTCCTCCCCCATAGAGACGAATACATCAGTGTAGATTACCCCCGCTCCGCTCACTGCCTCATCGGGATCGTTTGTTCCAGTAATGGTCGCACCCGTCCCCTCAGCAATTGACCTGGCTTGTGAGATGATGCGCTCGTCAGGTTCGAAGCCGCTTGGCGTGGCATACTTGATGTCGTGACCCATGGAAACGGCACCGATGACGAGGTCATGCAGTACGTTGTTCCCGTCACCGACCCATGCGATGTGCCCGTTCACCCGCTCTGCATGCTCGACTATGGTCATCAGGTCGGCGGCGGCTTGACAGGGGTGGTGGAGGTCAGAAAGGGCGTTGATTACCGGAACCGTGGCATGCTTGGCCAATTCCTCAACGTCGGCATGGCCGAAGCACCGGTAGGTGATGCCGTCGAGGTAGCGGGAGAGCACGGATGCCGTATCGGCGATAGACTCACTCTTGCCGAGCTGGATGTCGCCTGAGAGCAGAGTCAGAGCCTGCCCCCCCAGTCTAGTTACACCGACCTCGAACGACACCCTCGTTCTAGTCGATGGCTTCTCGTAAATCGAGCCGATGGCTAGGCCATCAAGTGGCTTGAAGTCGTACAAGGCTTCATCGTCATGCTTGATACGAATCGCCCAGTCGATGAGCCCTGGAAGCTCATCAGTAACGTCGTCTATTGTCAGCAGGTCCTGCTTGGCCTCATTACTTCTCATGCTCGATGTCCCCTGCGAATCCGTCCCTCGCATCCGACATTCCTCCAAATATATTCTGGGCAAAGCTGAGGACATCGGCCTGCCCCTCCTCCATCTCGCTCGAGAGGGGAATTAGTCCAGGCTGGATGGCAGCGTGTTGCATCATCCTGAGTTGCCCGATGGCGAACTCCGCACGTTGCCCTCCAGCACCCTCGTAGAGAGTGTGCTGCGCCGATTCCTCATAAAGCGCGGCTTCAAGCACATCGAGGTTATCGCCCCACTCTAGGATTTTATCGAGCTTCTCCGGCTCTAGAAGGTCCGATTTAGAGAGGAAGTTTGCTGTCGGCAGACCAAGGCGGAAATGAACGATTGAGGATAGGAGCATCTGCGAGACGAAGCCGCTTGGAGTGCTTGATAGCAGTGGGTCGAAGAGGAAGATTAGACAGGCCCTGCCTTGTCCAAGAACATGAACGAGATGACTCGAGGCCTCTCTGAAAGCGAACAGCTCAACCTGCCCGGGAGTGTCGACGATCATGATGTCACCAGACAGTCCTTCGATTTGCTCGAATACCTCCTCGGCCTGCGATGCCACAAGGTCAGCAGCAAGAATCTGAGCACCGTTGGGCCCCAAATCATACTCGTCCATTACCTCGGATAGGGATATCAGGTCCCTGACGTCGAACTCGGGGTCATAGTGTACTCTTTCCGCCCCGGGGTCGAGGTTCACAGCGAGGACATCGATGTCTAGGAAACGAGCCCACCTCTGGAAGGACGTGACTAGCGAACTCTTGCCAGCCCCCGCGGTTCCCACGACGAAGAGCACCGGCGGTGTTGTCCCATCTTGCGCTGTCATCGGGACGCCGAAGGCGTCCCTGCCTTCAACATTCTCAGCCCCTAACGACCGTTATTTTGAGGCAGGCAACCGTTAAACGAGCCCGACACTCGTGCGATTGTACCCTGAGGGGCTACCATCATGGCAGACGACACAGTTCATACTCCCGATGAGGAAGAAGAGGACGGGTCGGAGGGAGAGCAGCCAGCCGTACCTCCACCACCTGGCTTTCCCTCTCCTCCCCCCCCGCCAGGCTTCCCGCCCCCACCGTCCCCACCCGGCCTCGAGGACCCGACTCCTGATTTGGGAGTAGGAGAACTTCCTGACGGTGAGGGTCCTACGAATGGTGATGAGAAGCAATCACTACCTCCCTTGCCGCCAGGCTTTCCTCCCCTCTCTCCTCCGGACTTCTCCCCCACTCCGCCGGACCCTCTACCTTCTTTGGAAACCGACTATTCCGAGGACCAGATTGAAACCGATGATGACTTATCGGATGACGAGTACAGCATTCCCTCTCCACCCCCTCTCGGCTTCGACTCTCCCCCTCCACCACCACCGAATTTCGACACCCCAATTCCGTCGGCGGACCTTTCCTCCCCTCCCCCGCCCTCTGGTTTCGATCAGCCCCCATCCCCTCCACAGTTGAATCTCGATTTCATCGTGGATGATTTAGAGCCGGAACAGGAAGAGGTAGTGGATGAGGAAGCCCCCGAAGTCATCGACTTTCTTTCGATCGACTCGCTGGCGGACTCCCTCTCACTACTGGGTGGTGATTGGCCCGAGCCTGTGTCCGTGTCGGACCCAGAGCCCGAGACGGAGGCCGAGCCTGAACCAAGCCCCAAACAAACCTCTCAGGTTGCTGAGGCAATCAACTCCTTCGGACTTGTTCTTGATTCTGAAGAGCAGCAGTTTGTCAAGGTTGAGGCATCCAGACCATCTCCCTTCCTGAGACCTTCTACCGAGGTCGACTCAATCCCTGGCGACAAACTCCATGCCACCCTCAGCGAGACTGAGAAAGCCATCCTGAACCCGGATGGTACCGTCAGACGTCAGTTCATCGATGGTGAACTAATTTTGAGGAACTCGAGCAAGAAGCACAGAGCCTGGGACATCGAGGTCCACTTGGAGTCCATCGAGTCCACCGACTTCGGCGATAAACTCTCTACGGTGAAGGAGCTAGATGCCACCGAGGACACGGTTATCCCCTATACGGCGTCAGGACCGAGAATGCTCGTCCTCAGAGAGAACATCGACACAGAACCCAGCCGGGACAATGAGTCCAGCCTCTCTCTCGTTTTCTCTGACAGCCCCCAAGATATCGATATCACCATCGAGATTGAGAACGTGTCCCCAGTGCCGCTCTACGACGTTGAGATCAAGAGGGCAGTCCCCGCTTCCTTCAGACTCCCCGATGACCGTGTTTACAGCGTCGAGGACGACTCTATAGTCTGGGACATCGGCAGGCTAAACATCGGTGAGAGTCGCACACTATCGGTTTCAGCCCAAGTCATGACCGACGCGATTGACAAGATTCGTGCAGGTGTTTGCTCAACGACTTACTCAGCAGAGGCGACGGTGTCTAGGGCCCGTTTCGACAGGGTTCACAGTTCGGGCCGGCAGTTCTCCTATGTGAACGCCATAGAGGACGACCGACCAGGAGTATGGCACTGCACTTGTGTGTTTGAGAACAAGTCTTCCTTCGTGGTCGCCCTCTCCGGCGCGACGGTCAGACTCATTGGAAGGGAAGATCCGATTCTAGATGTCTCCGACATTCGCCAGGACGTTCCCCCTGAGGGGAGATGGGACTCAATGGTGAAGCGTCTGGAGTCGGAGGATCAACCGAGCTTCACGCAGGAGGTTCGATTCTCCATCCTACCTAGGGTCTCTGTTCAGTCTACGGGAACCGTGGAGCTGAAGGAGCAGCAGCTAACTGTGCTGGATGCGATTCTTCAGAAGAGGTACGACAAGTCCAGACTCAAGTCCTACGTATCCTCTGATGTCGAGACCGCGGTCACATTGGAGAACACAGGTTCTTCCACCATTAATGTGATCAGGATCCTCGATGACATCCCTGGAATCTTCGAAACCCCCTCGATGGAGCAGATCACCATCGAAATGGAGGGCGCGGAGCTGAATGATGACCAATATCGAATTGACATTGTAAACGGCATACAACTAGAGGAGAAGCATATTTCCCCCGATAGCGAGGGCCATGGTCTGCGTATTACTGTCGGAACGTCGGCTCCACTCGGACTTCAGCCTGGCAAGACTCTAGTCATTAGGTACCCTCTCCACGCCCCTGATCCCTCGCCTAGGAACAAGATGCTGGCGGCACCAATCAGGGTCGACTTTAGCTCGGAGAGGTTCGGTCCGGTGGCTACTAGGGTGGTCGAACGACCACCCCAAATACGCGTTGTCCATCGAAGGAGGAACATTAGTACTGGCAAGGAAGTCTTCCCCGGTGGTGCGCCAGGACGATACGAGATTCTACTGATGTTTCACAACAACTCGGACAGCGCCCTAGATGATCTCGCGCTCCACGACGTCGTCCCGGGAACCTTCACAATCGAGGGCTCCACTGTCCGCTCTGACAAGGAGGGTGAGAGGGATGCCTCCGTGACTAAGGAGTCGGCCCGTGAAGGCACCCAAGTCACTTGGGCTGTTGGCAGGATTCAGCAGGACGAGCGCGTAGAAGTGCTGTACTCCATGCAAGGTGACCCAGAAGCCGAGTACAAAGTAACGGATGCTCAGGATTTCCATGGCGCCACCTTCGGGAAAGAGGTCGACGAGGAACCGAACGTTCCGGAATGGGTTGAGCGTGATGAACCCAAGCCATTACCACCACCCTCCAAAGCCTACGTTGATGGAATTGAGGCTGACCACACCGAGGACTATACGGCCCACGACGAGGATAGTTCCGATGAAGATGTGGCAGAAGAGGCGCAGGACTACGCGCCCGATGAGGCCGAGGGGGAAGGGGCCGAGCCAACCCCACCGAGAAACTCCTGTCCTGCCTGCGGTGGGGAAGTGGGAATCGGGGCTTCGCTGTGCTCGGTGTGCGGTTTCACCTTCTCCACGTGAATGAAGCCGTTGCGGAATCGCCTACCGAAGCGTTATTCTTGTCGCTTTTAGCCGTATGCACATGACCTCAGCGCAAGCCGGTGGCGACACTCAGGCCGATGCCATGTCGTCCATGATGCTCCCGATGCTCTTTTTGATGGGTATGATGGTGCTGCTGATGGTGAATCCGGGTATACGCATCGCGCTCTCTGGTGGCGCTGGGACCATCATTGAGCCAATTTTGCCTTTCCACCAAGAGTACTTTGTGCCCACCGTGTTTATCCTCGGCTCCTCTATCATGGCCGTGAACACGGTGATTCGATCGTTCTTCATGGATCCCTTGCAGCAGGCTCACTTCTCGCACAGGAGCCGCCAGATTGGCAAGCAGCTGAGGGAGGCAAGGATGGCAAGGGACACTGCGAGGGCAGATAAAATGCAGACGATGCAGATGGAAATGATGCCTGAGCAGATGCAGATGCAGGCATCTATGATGAAACCGATGATGTTCACGATGATATTCATCATAGCCATATTCAGCTGGATGGCAGAATCTGTAGAGGCCTTCAAGGTCGGCTTCGTCAGCCTGCCTTGGAAGCCGATGTGGAGCTTCAACTCACGGGTCATGTGGATCTTCCCGGCATGGATAGCGACTTACATTGCCATGAGCGCACCCCTGGGCAGGATCATCGACCGGCACATCAAACTCATTAGATTCTCAAGGCACCCGCTCGTCCTGTCGGGTGACACGATTCCCGAACCCCTCATCCACATGCTGGAGGATGAGGGGATGCCAGACTCAGCCTCCCAGAGGGCCCGTCGCGCCCAGAGGAGGGCAGGACCGAGGAAGACGGGCAAGCAAGGAGCCAAGTCCGCTCAGGTGCGCTCGGGCAACCTTCACGCCGCCCCTCCAAAAGAGGGGACGACCTGTCCCTCGTGTGACTCCGATCTAATTTCCCGGACTTCGAAGGGGGTGCTGAGGTGCGACGTCTGCCGCAACGAATGGAGATGAAGTCGTGGTGATGGTCACCATCAGCGGCCCTCCGGGCAGCGGCACCTCAACCCTCGTCGGTAAGATTGCTCAGGCGTTTGGCTGGAATTCACTCAACGGAGGGGATGTGTTTCGGACGGAGGCGGCCCGTCGCGGACTCTCAGTCGAGGACCTCAGCGCAGCGGCCAAGGGCGACCTCGACGTTGACAGGGCTCTCGATGCTCTTCTCCGGGAACTGATGGCTGCAGAGGATTCCCCTGAGATTATCGAGAGCAGACTAAGCGGTTGGTGGGCCCAACATATGGGAATCGACTGCCTGAGGGTATGGGTCGCTGTCTCTGAGGGGGAGCGAGCGCACCGCATACATAATCGGGAGGGCGGCAACTTCGAAGATTGTCTCAAACGCTCTAGGCAACGTCAGAGAGATGATATGGAGCGCTATCTCACCCTTTACGACATAGATCTCGACGACCTCTCCCCTTACAACCTAGTCGTCGATGCGGATGACAAGGACGAGAATGAGGTATTCGCAATCGTGTATGCGAAACTGGGATTGTGAGCGTGTATGGCTGAGGGGGATAATTGGGTTCTTGACCCATCTGCCAAGACGAACCCGGCGCATGGTTGCAATCCCTATGACCGCCCACTAGAGGACCTCCTAGGGTGCGGCGTCATTCTCATCGACAAGCCCCCGGGACCAACAAGCCACCAACTGACTGCTTGGGCGAGGAACCTCCTCGGGATTACTAGGATAGGTCACGGTGGCACCCTAGACCCCTTTGCTACAGGCCTGCTGACTCTGCTATGTGGAAGGGCCACCAGGCTCACCGCCGTCTTGCTCCAGAAGCCGAAGCGCTACATCGCCGTGTTGCGCTTCAAGGACGAAGTGGACAAAGACAGGTTCTCTGGCTTGCTGGATAGCTTGACAGGGGAGACCTACAACGTCCCTCCGAAGGAGTCAGCCGTCAAGGTGCAGGTCCGCACTCGCGTAATCCGATTCGCCCAACTAGTCGATGTCGACTATGCGAACCGAGTCTTCGTTGTCGCCTTCCACTGCGATGCCGGTACATATGTGCGCACCCTAGCTAAGGACATAGGGCTGCAGATGGGAACTAGGTGCGAACTCTTGGAACTCCACAGGGATGGCAGCGGAGGCTTCGATGACTCGATGGCGTGTACTATGCAACAACTCACCGACGCGGTGTTTCTGTGGCGCGAGCACAATGAGGCTAAGGGATTGGCTAGGATTCTCACTCCAGTGGAGAGCATCTTGGACAATCTTCCCCGAATCGTAGTGAAGGACGGGGCAGTTGCCGCGTTATCGCACGGCGCCATACTTGCTAGGCCCGGTGTTGTCAGAGCTCCCAAGGGGCTTCCTGTGGGATCCAGCGCATTGGTTTCCAGCCTCAAGGGCGAGGTCGTGGCCCTTGCAACTTTGAGCGTAGCCACGGACTCACTTCCGGGAATGAAAACTGGTCAGGTGGCCACAGCCCAGACGGTAATGATGCCTCCGGGGGTCTACCCGCAGACTTGGACCAAGGGACAGAGTAGCTCTTAGGCTGACTCATGCTCTTCGTAGATCCACTCGTCCGTCTCCAGCCGAATCTTCAGTATCATCATTTTCTCACACACACCACCGAGCAGACCACCGAAGCAACCGAGCGCGGTACTCTAATTTCGACTTCATTCCCGGTATAACCATTGCCTAGATTTCGCTGATTATCGGCCAAACGTCCCGTCGGAAGGGATACCAACGAGACTCACTTCCGACGTTCGAACTCCTTTTTCACTCCACGGGGGCCCATCTGTAGGATGACTAGGGAGGCGAAAATGACGCACACCGAGACGAAAATCACGACAGTGCCAGAGTCAGGACGATTACTAGGGTCAGTTGGCTGCTCTACAGAAATCGTTGCTTCAAGCAGATTGTTGGCTTCGTTAGTCTCCTGAATTGAGGATGTGCCATCGACTTCCACCAAGATGGACAACTCGAGGCTAGCCTCGTTGAGCTGTGCATCACACACAGCCATCTTCAGACCCCCGGGTTCGATGGAGTCTATCGAGTCAGAACCAACTAGGATACCATTTAGACGGCAGTGGATGGGCACATTGTAGGCAGTTCCACGCCCCTCGTTTCTGACAAAACCGACGATTTGTACGACATCGCCCCGGACAAGCGAGGTAGATGCGATTCCATCGTATCTCACCTCAACAGACTCGACTAGGAGGTCGGGATTGGCTGTGACTATCACCTCGATGTCCTGTGAGACATTTGTCGTGCCATCACTCACAGTTAACCTCAAGGTCTGAGTGCCCGGCTCCACCGGGGTTAGTGACAGAACCCCTTGGGGGCTCACCGTGGCCCATGAGCGGCTAGTTGAGATGACTGGTGCTTCGGTGTCCGGATCCGAGATTGTCGGCTCGATGGTCATAGTCTCGCCGAGCTCGATGTACACTGTCAGTGGTAACCCTTCGATTACAGGGGGATCGGGCACGGGAGCGATGTTGATTGTGAACGAATCTGACCATGAGTTACCGCTTTCATCCCTGACTTCGACATCTACTGCTGTAGAGCCGTAAGAGTTCGCATATGGTTGGATTCTGAGGTTGTGCCCTTCTCCGGAGGCATTCACGATGCTGGTGTCCGTGCTCTGTGCAGTCACAATCAGGGCTTCGCTAGACGTGATGTCGTCGGTGCAGCGTGACGGCATGGCAATAATCAGTCCCCCCTCGTCCTCTATCAGGTGAAGGTCATCCATGGCCAAACACTCGGGATTGAGGTCCCATTCCACATGGTACCCACCTGAGATTGACGCCGACTTGATGTGGACAACTGTAGTCTCCGCAGTCCCGTTGGATGACCACTGGAACCGTGCAGCGACACCCACTTCCAAAGCACCCCCGACTTCCGGAAGAGTGAACCCGATGGGCACGCTGAACGAGAACTCACCGAGTTCCATCGGTTGCGTGTGGACGAGATAGCTGCCAATTGCGAAGCGGACGTAGCTCGCTGCGGCAGACAACCCAGCGACATTGCCCGCGATGCTACCTACGACCACCAGTTGTGGGTCGTTGACATCCACTCGTGCTCTTGACACGCATCCGTCATCGATATCGATTCGGATGAGTTGGGATGAGCCGGGACTGTCTAGGAGTTCACCGGGCCGCTTCTCGACATAGTCGCCCTCGGCCCCGCCCGACAGGACTGAAATCGTGTGGTTCCCATGACCATAGGTGTGAATCCTGCCCAGTTTCTGTTGGGGCGGGACTTCGACTTCGAACGTCCAGTATGCCCCTCCGGTCCCATCCGGGGTCAGGCCACACGTTTCTTGTGATAGCCCCACGATCTGACCATCGAACGGACCATAGTCCAGCACCGGGGCCTCGATAACAGAGACTGTGTGCAGAGCCTTGGTGTTCTCAAAGGAGAACCAAGGCTGGTGGTACTTCACTCGCAGACCCACCGCGTCGACCCTGACTTCCGAGTCGTCATCGGTTCCAACAGAGACGTAGTCGATGGTGAATTGCGTGTCTTCCACCTTGTCCCAGTCCCACTCTACGTATTCGTCGAGCGAGAGCACAAGGGGATTGATCATCCTGTTGACTCCGCTCAGGGTCCTCGCATACGTCTGGACCAGTCTGTCCGCACCGTGGTTCTGCATCAGGATGTTGACTTCGTCTTGATTCAGAGCATCTGGAATCGAGAAGTGAAGCACCAGAGAGACGTTCTCGATGATTTTGTCATGCAGTCCAGGGTAGTAGTATCCACTCATGGTGATGTCAGGCCCCTTGGACCACGCGTAGTAGTCGTCCGGCTCTCCGAAGGTTGCGTTCGAGCCGGTGGAGCTCGCGCTAGCCCAAGCAGTGTAATCAGCGAAGTTGGCGGGTCTTGTGTGGGTGAAGGAGAGTTCGCTGTCTGCGACCATTCCGATGGTGTAATCCGCCTGATCCTGAGAGAACCCGGTAGTGCTACTAATCACCCATTCTCCCTGCTCTTCAAACTTCCCTGCATCGAGCAGTTCCACTGGCTCGGCCGAGATTACCGTATCAGCCAGTCCGATTGGTGAGACTGAGGCTAGCATTAGCACTGAGAGCAGCACAGCGGATGTCCTTTGAGTCCTTAGCACGGGTCTTAACGGCCCCGCACCGCGCTTCAAGGCGTTGGTGGATGGTGCGCCGTGAGGATGCTTGCATAACGATTGATATACGGGCCGATGCACGCTCGGGGCACGCTTGGCTGTGATGGTGTAGCGGTTAGCACGGTGGGTTGTGGTCCCGCCGGCCCGGGTTCAAGTCCCGGTCACGGCCCCATTGGTAGCCTAGTTGCCGTTCAGGGCGTCGTCGCTAATCTTGTGACCCATCTTTTCCACCTTGGTGACCAGATACTCCATGTTGTCGATGCCCACGCCGGCCACCAGAGGCATCCGTTCGACGACGTTAATTCCGTGTTTCATCAACTGCTTAATTTTGTCCGGGTTGTTGGTGAGCAGGCAGACCGTGTCGATGCCGACAGCTTCGAGCATCTCAGACGCAATCTTGTAGTCCCTCGCATCAATAGGGTGTCCCAGCATTAAATTGGCCTCAATGGTGTCAGCCCCCCTGTCCTGCAGATTGTAGGCCTGTATCTTAGCGTGAAGACCAATCCCCCTCCCTTCCTGACGGAGGTAAACTAGACAGCCCCAACCCACTCCTTGAATTTGGCGTAGGGCAGAGTCTAACTGCGCCCCGCAGTCGCATCTCAGGCTACCGAAGGCATCCCCCGTCAGGCACTCGGAGTGGACTCTGACTAGAACGGGGTCTGGACCACTCATGTCTCCCAGCACTAGTGCAACGTGGTCGAAGCCAGTCTCATCCTCATGGAAGATTCTGATTCTGAAGTCACCGTGCTCGGTTGGCAGCCGGGCGTCCGCAGGGATATCGCTAATCTCGAAGAGACTATGCACGCTCACGGGCATTCCCACAGGCAAGGCCCCTTTGAATACTACAGGTCTGCAACCACGTTGCTGATTACGAAGGTGTACTCGCCCGACCTCTCCGCGACCCTCTCTAGGGTAATCCCCATCCTGTCGCACAGGGCTGGGATGTCGAACAGGGTCTCGGGATCGTCGCACACCACCTCTAGAACAGCCCCCTCAGAACTCGCCTCGAGCGCTCGCCGAGTCTCGTGGATAGGAATCGGGCATAGGAACCCTAGCAGGTCGAGGCGCCTCGCCGCTGGCCGGCTCATGCTCGCTGCATGGAGCATCCCGCTTCAATACTCACTCGTGGGTACGCATATAGTGAACAGAGGTCGACTCCTCGCGACTCAAGCCAGGTATCCGCTTCATTTCGCGCGCGTTTGTCCAGCGCTCTTCGAAGACCCCTGACTCCCAGTCGTCCATGAACATGGGTCGGATATAGGAAGAGCGGCACACAGCGCGGGTGTTACCAAGATCACCAGCCACTGTGTCAATCACCGCCAGCATCATCGCCTGCCTTTCCTTGTCTGTCTTTCCAGGAACTTTGCTGTTCTCAGCTAACTTGGATAGCCCCTCCGACCGCTTTAGGTTCGTACCACGCCAGGTGATAATCGGTTGGTTCTCTGTACCTTCTACTTCTTCTATCGCCTTCTCTAGCAGTTTGGGAATCTCTGCAACCTCAGATTCATCGGACTCTGCCACCAGAGCCAGCCTCGCGGCGGTCTTCCACGATGCCGCCCAGGTTCGAAAGTCCTTGGCCGTGTAGCGCATGCCGTCTAGCGCTTCTTCGATGTATTTGTTGATGTGATCGGCCTTGATGTCAAAGTCCTTGCCGTCCTTGTCTTCATACCTGAATAGGTCTTGCTTCTTGTCCTTGCCTCCGACTTTTCCGGAGGCCTCAATCATGTTCGCGAGAGCATCGTTTTCGATTAGCAGACGCCAGTGCTTGCCCGACTTCCCAGTAAAGTCGAGAACGGCGTCTATCTTGCCCTCGGCCTTCTTGCCCTTGATGAACTTCACGTGCCCCTCCTGAAGGGTAGTCAGGCCGTACGATTCGTTCTCCTTGGCGTACTGGTCTGATCCTACGCGGATGTGGTACTTGTCCATGAGCCTGATTACTAAGGCCACGGACTTCTCGCGGGGCATCCCTTTCAATGTCAGGTCACCTTCGACTCGGTCTCGCAACGCAGGTAGCGCCAGAGCGAATTCATCGACGTTGGCGTACTTCAGATCCGCCTTGATTGCGTTCCAGTCTGGGTGGTAGCGGTACTGCAGTCGCCCCTTCCCGTCCTTGCCTGTGGCTTGGATGTGGCCTTTCTCATCAGCGCAGTACCAGACATCAGCCCATGCCGGAGGGACGACGAGGGCGTTGAGATTGGCAATCCTAGAATCGTCATTCAGTGGTTTGCCGTCGGGAAGGTGGTAATCCCATCTGATGGTAGTTGACCCATCCTCTTCCTCAGGAGAAACCTCGACCTTGGTCCGCCCTATTCCAGGTTCGGTTCGATCGCTGATGTTCAGTCCTGCTAGCTTAGCAGCAGTCGCGGAGTCAGTCTTCATAGCACTGATTTCGGGCATGCGGTTTGAAGAGGTTTCGCAGATTTTCTGATTACTCGGAGAATTGTGCTAGTAGGCTCTCGAGGGCGCGGACGTCGTTCTCCACAATCTCACGCTCAGCACGCTTCATATCGCCCGAGGCGAGCCTTTCCTGGAGAAGCTCTAACTCCTCCCTCGCTGTCTCCCTTTCCTCTTCCATCTCAGCCTCGTCGCGCAGCATCTTGATTCTCGCTACGTGCTGACGGGTGGACTTGCGT
>Ga0257107_1000077_pt1 | contig 35133 bp, 27 predicted proteins | sample LP_taG_2_FD_190178 | JGI IMG/M metagenome (GOLD analysis project Ga0257107, IMG submission 190178) | Marine microbial communities from Northeast Subartic Pacific Ocean, Canada - LP_J_2011_P26_500m | ecosystem: Environmental > Aquatic > Marine > Oceanic | place: Canada: Northeast Subartic Pacific...
TTTATCTTCATAGCCGCCCATAGAATTTCTCGGACCATAAGCTGTCGCGCATGCGGAGAAAACAATTGCCACAACTATGCTTCCAAATATGACAAATTTATTGGTTGTTTTTATTGCGTGAATCATAATGTGACTCCTTTCAAATGAAGACTAATATTGAGCAGGTTCTCCTTTTCGGGGTGTTGCGTTTTTAATGAAATCCCGAATATCATCATTCGCCTGTTTTAGGTCTTCTGATCTGAGATACATCATATGTCCGCTACGGTACCCCTTAAAACTAAGGCGGTCTTTCATCCTTCCACTAGGGTCCAGTCGCCACATGGTATATTTCGCATCAAAATATTTGGTGGCACCATCATAATAACCGGATTGGATCATGGTATGTAAGAAGGGGTTTTGAGCCATGGCTTGGCGGAGGTTTTCTCCTGTTCTGTTGTTAGAATTATCCCAGGGTCGGACAGGACCAAACATATTGTATTTGACATCTGTCTTAAAATTCAACACATTTTTGTAATAGTAATTTACGGCTGGTGTAAACGAATGCAGCCAAGAGGTAAGCTCTGAATTAAAATCGGGGCGTTCACCCCCTTTTGTTTTATCAATTCCCTTATATCTTGAATCCAATCGACCAATGGTATACCCTTCTTCCCGTAATAATTCTTTCCAGAAAAAGGATGTAGGTACATCTAGGTTATAGGAAAGAATGGATGCTTTAGAAATGCCAGAATATTGTGCCATTCTGCTCGCCGCTTCCTCTCTATCTCTCTGGGTAACATAGCCTCCTTTGGCAATAACGGGCATGAGTTCATTAATGGCGTAATCCTCAACAATTGGCAAAAGATCTGTCAGATCCTTCCGTTGAAGATTCGATGGTAATTTATTGTGATACCAGGCGGCAGCCGTAAAATAAGGTAAGCGCAATGCGGCACCAAGCGGACCGGCCCTACGGCCGTCACCGGAATCAATTCCCAATTCTGTTGGTGAAACAAGAATCACTCCGTTCAAATACATCCATTGACTACCTTGAAGGGCGTAAGACAGACCTGATACCCGTGTCGTACCATAGCTTTCACCAATGAGATATTTGGGGGATTCCCATCGATTCACCCGCTGGATAAATGTATTTATCCATTCGGCTAAATATTTAATGTCCGCATTTACACCAAAAAATGTTTCTTTTTTTGTTTCTTTATCTATGATTCGTGAATACCCTGTATTAACAGGATTTACAAAAACAATATCCGCCACATCTAATATTGAATGGGGGTTCTCTTTGACACCATAGGGTTGAACAGGAAACCCTTCACTATCTACTTTCAGAATCAGCGGGCCCGTATAAGCCAAGTGCATCCAAACAGAGCCAGAGCCGGGACCACCATTGAAAGAAATCATAATCGGCCTTGATGCTTGATCTTTTATACCGGTTCTTTCATAATATGTATAATGAACCGCCGCAATGGACTTTCCATCTTCATCCCAGACAGGCTGTGTACCTGTTGTTGCTTTATATTCAATGCGCTTTCCCTGGATAGTGGTCCGGTGCATTGTCATTACTGTCGTATCCGCCGGAAGTGATCTGCTTTGGGCCAGGATGGCCCCAACTAATACGGTGTAGGTTAATAGTTTTGATTTCATTTTATCCTCCTAAAAGTTATCTACTTTCCGGTAAGCTTCTATCACTGCCATTTCTCCAGCCTTCCCAGATTTAGAGTTCCCATGTTCCATTCCCATAATGCCCTTAAACCCCTTACTATGAATGTGTTTAAACACATTCAAATAATTGATCTCCCCTGTCGTGGGCTCTTTTCGACCGGGATTATCCCCAATCTGAAAATAGGCAATCTCATTCCATGATTTATCCATATTGGGAAGCAAGTTCCCTTCTGATATTTGTTGATGATAAATATCAAACAGAATTTTACAGGAGGGGCTATCTACCGCTCGGCAAATTTCGTATGCCTGAGGAATTTCTGTTAAAAACTGGCCCGCATGGTTGGTCCACCAATTAAGCGGTTCCAAAACCATTATAAGGCCGTGAGACTCTAACAGGTTACTCGCTCGGCGCAGAGCTTCTACCACGTTGGCAGTCTGATATGCCATTTCTTTTTTTAGGTCCACATGCCCCGGGACCACCGTCATCCATCTTGCATTCACCCGCTTGGCTATTTCAATCGAATCTTTCACATTCTGAACAAATTCATCGTGGAGTTCTTTATCGCCACTGGTAAGATTCGGTTCCCGCCAATAGATTTTATGGGCCACAAAAACACCCATATCCATTCCCAACCTGCTCATCTTTTTAGAAATTTTATTTTGATCCGATTTAGATCGACTTTTCATGCCGTTGTCTTCCAAGGAGCGAAACCCATGATCGTACATGAACTGCAATTGATCAATGGGATCATCACCGGCGTTATGTTTAAACATGCCAAAGTGAGGTGCATAATTCAAGTTAAAAGGTTTCTTGCCCATGGACTTTTCCCAGGTAGTTCGTGCCAACAATCCACTGGTAATAAACGGGGCCGATGCAACCGCTATACTTTTTTTAATAAATGATCTTCTTTTCATTGTTTACCTATAAGTTGAAACACCGGGAACGGGGATAGGATAATTGCCTTCCTTGTCGGGTTGAACTGGCGCATTGTCATTAAATGAATGGAGTTCCGGCACAAGCTTATGATCAAAAGCCATGGCTTCATCCCAAGCAATTTTCTTCCCGGAATAAGTGGCCATTCGACCAAGAATGGCCGACATGGTTGCCTCGGCACCCCGGTTGGTATTATCCATTCGATATTCGCCTGCCTTAATTGCGGAGAACAGCTCATTGTGCTCCTGTTGATATGGATTAATATCGTTTTCACCTTCATGGTTGTGGACTACTTTTCCGCGCTTATTTTTTATCAATCCAAAGTGGCTGCTGTTGGTGGTCACATTCCCGCGCGTGCCTTGAAAAACTTCTTCCACACGGTTCATACACCCTTTTTGATGTCGGCATTGACTAGCCACTACTTGCCCGTTTTGGTAGGTGAATTCTACAAAATGATGGTCGAAAATCTGGCCATGGTCTTTCCCTTTTCTCACTTCGCGACCACCCATTCCTTGGGCTGAAACGGGCGTAGAGCCGATGAACCAATTGGCAACATCAATATTGTGAATATGCTGTTCAACAATATGGTCACCACACAGCCAGTTGAAATAGTACCAATTTCGCATTTGATATTCTAATTCTGTTTGTCCGGTCTCACGGGGCCTCACCCATACGCCACCACTATTCCAATAAACTTGTCCAGAGATAATATCGCCGATCTTCCCGCGATCAATTCTGTTTTTAATGGATTGATAACTCCGCTGGTAATGCCGCTGGAGTCCCACAACTACATTCAGTTTTTTACGGCGGGCTTCTTTCCCTGCGGCCAAAACCGTTCGAATTCCAGCCACATCTGTTGCTACCGGTTTTTCCATAAATACGTGTTTACCTCGACTGATGGCATATTCAAAATGAAGTGGGCGAAAAGCCGGAGGTGTGGTCAGAATAACAACATCCGCCATATCAATGGCTTGTTTGTAAGCATCAAACCCAGTAAAGATGGTTTCGCGATTTACGTTAATTTTATCTGAATCGACAAATTTTTCAATGAGTGTTTTTAGACATTCTTCTGCCTGATCACCAAAAGCATCGGCCATGGCGACTAAACGAACATCAGGATCTGCTTCTAATGCTTGAGAAGTTGCGCCGGTTCCACGGCCACCACAGCCCACCAAGGCCACTTTAATTTCACCTTCAAAGGATATCAGTTTTTTTGATTCGGCCGGCAACCGGCTCATTAAAAATCCGGCGGCAGTAATCTTAGCTGAATGTTCTAAAAACCCACGACGGTTGATCGTTTTAATTTCATTTTTCATAATGCCTCAATATTCTTTTTGGGGACGAACCCACAATTTATGTAGATCTTTTTTTGTAGGTTCGGTCCGTGGACGAACAATACGAAAACCAATATGGGTTGCATCTGTGTGCCACCACAAACTTTTGGGAATTTGGGGGTCGCGCTGTTTCCATGCACGTGTAGAGTGGCCTCTGGCAGCCGACCGTAACCGATCTGGATCATCTTTAAATGATCCGCCGCGAACAACCCTTGGGTAAAGCATCCGATTCTTCTTCACCGGATTCTTAACCCCCTTCTCCCACACAATATAGGCCTCAGGATCATAACTGTCCAAGACCCATTCGGCCGCATTACCGTGCATATCATAAAGGCCAAATCTATTAGGTTTCTTCATCCCGCTTTTATGAAGTTGACCTTCACTGTTTCTTTTGTGCCATCCGAACTGATCAATAATTTTTGTCCCTTTCCCAAAGGAGTAGGCAGTGGACTCCCTGCTTCGACAGGCGTATTCCCATTCAGCTTCGGAGGGCAATCGATAGTAATGGCCTGTTTTCGCTGTTAGCCATTTGCAAAACTGAGAGGCGGCATACTGGGTTACATTAATCATGGGGTATCCATTTTTATTATAATTCACATAGGGCGGTGTTGCGCCTGAAACACCATCAATATCAAAATCAATGTTCCCTTTTTTTGATTCTATGTGATCAATTTCTCGATTCAGAAATAATTCATAAACATCCCAACTGATTTCCATTTCACCCATCCAAAAATCATCAACCCTAACCGGATGGATAGGGCCTTCATCTGTTCTTCTATTCTTTTCTCCTTGGGGGCTTCCCATGTTAAAGTCGCCCCCATTAATTGGTATCATTCTTATCTCCTGGTTCGAGCCAACAATCGTTTCACGGTAAATTTTGAAAGAGCTCTGCTCATTATTCGTATTTTGAAGAATGGTTACTAACTCAAGAAATAACAAAATATTCAAAATTTATACTTTCTAATAACTGATTAGACTTTTTCATGAATTTCTATGGCCGCACGAAGACCGGAGGATAAAGCTCCTTGCATCCAGCCATGGTAGTTAGAGGCATGCTCCCCTGCGAAATGGATTCGCCCTTCTGCTCTCCCAATATGATCTCCAAGTTCTGCATCTTGATCCGTCGTTGGAGAGGCCCAGGCGCCTCCGGACCATTTTTCCAAAACCCATGCCTGAGATGTTCCAGATTCTATATTATCCTTCACGCCGGGAAAAATATTTTCCCAGCGATCCAGTACTCGGGTAATGCGTTTTTCTTCGGTAAGCATATCCATTGCTTCGGCCCGATCCCAACGTAAATATGACATAATGATCCCCCGGGGGCCTTCCCTATCCCAGGTTGGCTGCCATATTTCTTCCGGCCAATCCGTATTCCCCCAGCCATTTAATCCTTCCGCTTCCCAAAATCGTTTTTTACATTGAATGTAAATCCGCGTAGATGGGGCATACCGATATCCTCCACTTTTTGCTCCCTCCTTTTCGGTCGAAAGTGATGGTGAAAAATTTATCCGATGCAATACGGGGAGAGGAACCGTACATAGCGCCCGATCTCCTTCAAACTTTTCTCCATTCGCCCCTCGAGCGATCACACCTGTTGTATTTTGGCTGATAGATACTACCGGGATTGAAAGATGAATCTGATCTGCAATACTTTCAAAAAAGGCATAGGGAAGTGTATCGGAGCCATCCCGAAGTTTTACATATTCCTTATGTAAAACGGAGCCAGACCATGGGCGGTCATTGAGAAAATTATCTGTTGAGATAACCGTCCGTTTTCCATTCCGTAAATTCACATATGATCCAGATCGAGCATAAAAATGATCGAGGGCCAATCCAAAGTATTCAGCATAGCCCAGCGTTAAGTCATGATCCGGTGGAATCCTTGCCGCGCCCCCTTCGGCAAAATGTCCATCCGAGAATGGAGATCGGATGGTGAATACCCGACCACCAATCCTGTTTCTTGCTTCTAAAATAGTTACGTCGTTCCCCGCTCGGATCAACTCATAACCAGCCACCAATCCGGATAATCCTGCGCCAATAATAATGATCCGTTTAGAAGGTTTGTTTCCTAACAGCTGTCCCGGAGATTCTATTTCAGATTCGGGATTTTTATCATCGCAAGATATAAAAGTAATGCCGGCAGCAATGAGCGCACTATGGCGAATAAATTCTCGTCGTGTTAATTCAGACATGGATATCTATCATAGTCTTGATTGACAAATGATCACCCATTATTACACAATGGTTGAAACCTCCTCAAGTGGTTTTTTGATTAATTCCGGAACCGTCGTATCAGCAGCCGGATAGCCCACCGGAATGAGAAGGAATGCTTTTTCATTTGGGGGGCGGTTTAAAATTTCCCCCAAAAAATTCATTGGGCTCGGTGTATGGGTTAGCGTTGCCAAACCTGCATGATGCAAGGCTGCCAATAAAAACCCAGATGAAATCCCAACCGATTCGTTTACATAGTAGTTTTTTCGTTGGCTGCCATCATCGTTAATATCATAGGCTTGTTTAAAAACAACAATAAGGTACGGTGCAATATCCAAAAAGGGTTTATGCCAATCTGTTCCAAATTGGTTTAAATCTTCCAGCCATTCCTTTGTAGCGCGATGACGATAAAATTCTTTTTCTTCCAATTCAGCCGCTTGCCTAATTTTTGCCTTCACAGCTGGGTCCTTAACAACCACAAACTGCCATGGCTGTTTATTGGCCCCGGATGGGGCCGACGCAGCTGTTTGGATACAATTATAAATTATTTTTATGGGGACACTTCGATCAGAAAATGTTCGAATTGATCGGCGTTTTGACATTTCGTTTAAGAATGTTTCTGACCGAGACTGCATGTCTTCACCGGTAAATTCTTGAAAGTCTAGTTGTTTGAATCCCATATCTTTTACCTAAATTTAACGTTGTATATGAAGAAAGAATTTAATTCACCAAAACCCGGGAAGAGGCTTTTTGTTTTTTTTATCATTTTTTTGGCGTTGTTCGCAACCGGATGTCCCCACGATGAAAAGGCCCACAATTTTAGTCCCACCGTAATATTGATTTCCATGGACGGATTTCGCTGGGATTATTTTGAAAAAACAAATACACCCAATTTTGACGAATTAATAGATGGGGGCTCGAAGTCAGAGGCGCTTATTCCATCTTTCCCAAGCAAAACCTTTCCCAACCATATTACAATTGTGACTGGACGATATCCGGAAAACCATGGCATCATTGCCAATCGCATGTATGATCCGGTTTTTGATGAATATTACTATATCGGGCAAGGGAGTGCCCCAGTCTTGGATGGGAAATGGTATAATGCAGAGCCCATCTGGGTGACCGCAGAAAAGCAGAACCAAACAGCCATGACCATGTTCTGGCCCATTTCGGAAGCAGAAATTATGGGAGTTCGACCCTCAGAATATTTTGTATATGATGGTTCTGTTTCCCGAGATGACCGGGTGGACCAAATCTTGAAATGGTTGGATTATCCTTCGTCTAAACGGCCCCAATTTTTAACAACATATTTTAGCCATTTGGATGATGTTGGACATCGCTATGGTCCTGATTCCGATGAAGTAAAATCTGCCATCCGGGAAATGGACCGTACCGTGGGCCGGCTTATGGATGGCCTCAAATCCCGGGAAATTTTTCAAAAAGTAAATATAATTCTTGTTTCAGATCATGGTATGGCGACCACATCCTCTGATTCTATGATTTTTCTGGATGATTATATTCTTATGGATAATGTTGAAGTTGTTGACTGGACACCCGTCACAGCCATTCGTCCTAAAATTCATACGGACTCTATTTTTCAAAAACTCAATCATGTCCATCCAAAAATGTTCGTTTTTAAAAAGGGGGCTGCGCCAAACCGGTTTCATTATAATAATAACCGACGGATTCAGCCCATTAATGCTGTAGCAGCTGAACATTGGTCCATCACAACTCGGGAACATTTCAACATAGATGACCATGCAGAAAAATATAACGGTGCAACCCATGGATTCGACCCCATTTACCCATCCATGGGCGGCATCTTCGTTGGCCATGGCCCTGCTTTTAAATCTGGCTTGAATGGACCGGGAATTACCAATATTCACCTTTATGAAATGATGTGTAAAATTTTGGGATTACCGCCGGCTGAAAATGATGGTAGCCTTGATTCCACAAGCATTTTTCTTTCCAACTGATTTTCCTTCCCACTTTCCACTGCAATATCATATACTTCCCAATCCTTAAAAGGAGGTAAAGGAAGAATATGGACGTAAAACTTATTTGGCTTACTGGATTTGTAGGCATTTACTGGGCATACTGTTTATTCTGGGGTTTTAAAGGAGCCCGCGATGCCAAAACATCGGCAGATTATTTTCTCGCCGGCAGATCTATTGGTGTTTGGGTTTTTGTTTTAGCAGCCACCGCAACCAGTTTCAGTGGGTGGACTTTTGTGGGGCATCCTGGAAAAATATTCACGGATGGTTTGCCTTATGCTTTTGCTTCTTTTTATGCCCTAACCATTCCGCTCACCGGTGTTTTGTTCCTCCGGCGACAGTGGGTGTTGGGCAAAGTTTACCGTTATATCACCCCGGGAGAAATGTACAGCGACTATTATGGTGGTAATGCCATGCGACTTTTGACTGTATTGGTGGCCTTTCTATTCAGCGTTCCGTATTTGGGTGTTCAACTCCGGGCTTCTGGCAATTTGTTTAATGTCCTTACTGATGGTCTCGTCAGTGTGAATTTTGGCATGTTTGCCCTTACAACGGTGGTGGTGATCTATGTAGCATCTGGGGGATTAAAATCCGTTGCTTATGTGGATTGTGCTCAGGCCATTTTGCTTGCGGTGGGGATTGCCATTTTGGGTGGCATCGCCATTCATTATGCCGGCGGATGGGGTGGTTTCACAGGCGGTTTGGCGGATATTGTACAAAAGGATGTTTCGTCCGGACAAAACCTTACGCCGGATGGATATTCAATGAAGGTTGCTATCCCAGGGAGTATTCAAATGGTATCTGCTGGGTCAAAAGCATCTGGTGGTGCGTGGACGGGTATTATGTGTATGACTTACATGTTTGCCCTCATGGGGATTCAATCTTCCCCTGCTTTTTCCATGTGGGCTTTTTCAAATAAAACCCCCCAGGCATTTCGTTGGCAGCAAGTTGTGGCTTCATCTATTGTTGTGGGCATTCTATTGTTTACATTCACAATTTTTCAAGGCATGGGTGGCCATATTCTTGTGGCCAATGGCGTCTTGGAAAATATCAGTGATAAAAATCTTGTACCTGAGTTGATCAATTTACTTTCTGATGCGGCGCCTTGGCTCGTAGGCTTGCTAGCTGTGTGTGCACTTGCGGCCATGCAAAGTACTGGTTCAGCCTATATGTCCACCTTTAGCGCCATGGTAACAAGAGATATTTATACCAAATACATTTCTCCCAGCGCATCTGATCAAACACAAAAAATGACCGGGAGGCTCTTTGTTGTTGTTGTGGCTGGAGCAGCATTAATCGTGGCCGCAAACTCAAGTCAGGCAATTGTTATGTTGGGTGGCCTAGCGGTTGCCTATGGATTCCAAATGTATCCCGCCCTGATCGGTATCTGTTATTATAGAGGATTTACCACCAAGGGTGTTGTTTTTGGGTTGGTGGTCGGCCTGATCGCGGTTACCTTAACGGATAAAACATCGGCCTGGTTTGGAGTACCTTGGGGAGCATATCCTTTGACGATCCACAGTGCTGGTTGGGGAATTTTCTTCAATCTGTTAACCACATTCTTGGTTTCACATTTTTCCGGCGAGTCGGATGTTGCAAAAGCGGTGAAAACCAAAAAACACAAACTCCTCCAATCTATTACAGGTATGACACCGAAAAGAAAAAAGAAAATCAAATTAGCTTGGGGGTTAATGCTTGTATGGTTTCTTGTGGGCTTTGGACCCTTTGCTACCATTGGGAATGATTTTTTTTCTGATCCCAATTCACCCACATTGTGGGCACCCTTTGGATTACCATCTTTGTGGGTTTGGCAACTTATGTTTTTGGGGTATGGTATATTTGTTATGTGGTTTCTTGCCTTCCACATGGGGTTTTCTGAACCCCTTGACCCCAAAAAGGTCGAAGAACAATCCAAAGAATTCATTTGATTTTATCATAATAATCAGGGAAACGGGATGAGACCATTTGAAATCATTTTATTCATATTGCTTGGTTGGGCAACAATCAATGTTTTTTATAGTCCGCATGAAAGAAGACATTCAAAATTATTGTTAAAAATTATCTTTTCTGTTTTCCTGATTCACTTATTTTTAGAGCAATCACGATGGCAGATGTTTCCAGCCTATACCTTAGTCGGCGGAATACTGTTGACACAAAATCGATCGGCGAATTCAATATTAAAATTTATTTTTATTGGTTTGTTTGTTTTCTCGTTGATGCTTTCCATGGCTGTTCCGGTGATCAAAATGCCCAAATTAACCGGACCATTTACTGTGGGAACATCCATCTATCATTGGGTAGATCAAGATCGGCTGGAGTGGTTTACAGAAAACCCAAACGATAAACGGCAAATTATGGTTCAAATATGGTATCCGGGTGAAAAGATTAAAAAGGCAAAGCGATCGTCTTATTTAGATCGCATGGATATTCGCGCTGAAACGATTGGCGCTGCCGGTAATTTTCCCGGGTTTATTGCCAATCATTTGGCGTTGACCAAAACAAATAGTTTTATAGACATAAAACCCAATCCCGTTTCTGCGCCCTTTCCAATTATAATTATTTCCCACGGGATTACAAGTATGCGACAAATCCATACATCTTTAGCTGAGAAACTGGCTAATCATGGATATGTGGTGATTGTTCCAGATCATAGTTATGACGCAAATCTCACTATTTTTCCTGATGGAAGTGTTGCGGATTATCGATCTGATATTACCGGTGATCCTGACAGTATTCTCATTCGGAGAAGTCAAATCAACACGCGTGCAGCTGACATTCATTTTCTCCTAAACCAGCTGGAGCGGATTCAGTCAGGTGAAATTATACACCCTTTAAATGGCTATTTAAACTTGAATCAAATTGGTCTAACCGGCCATTCTTATGGTGGTGGTACCAGCATACTCGCTTCTTTCCAGGATGATCGCATTGGTGCCATTTCAAACTTAGACGGGTGGATGAGTCCCGTCCCTAATAATATTATTGAAATGGGTCTATCACAGCCGTTCTTATATATTGGACGACCGAGTTGGGAAGGTTCAGATTATCCCAATAATTATTCAGACGCGGATAAAATAATAAAAAACAATAAAGGGCCTTCTTTTAAAATAATCATAAAAGAAACTCAACATTTGAATTTTACTGATGCCCCTTTGTTTTCTCCTTTTGTACCTAAAGTCTTAGAAGTTGGGAAGATGGATCGAGAGAGATCTGTTTTCTTGATCAATCAATTGTCCTTGGAGTTTTTTGACCAATTTCTTAGGTACAAACCCAGTCCGATTTTGAATAAAACACAGCCTGTTCCAGAATTCATCTTTCATTAAAAATGTCCCGAAACTGCGTATTCTTTATTTCCATTATAGTGCTGATTCTAACAGTGCCTTGGTGGTTTTTTGAATATTCAGGTACAATTATTCTGGGGCTTCCGGATTGGGCTTTCTATGCCGTTTTTATGGCCATTCTCTACTCTATTGTAATCACCTATATTTTAGGAAAATTTTGGAAAACCAAGGAATAGTGTGAATCAAACCCCATTGCTCGGGACAGGCGGTCTCATCTTCATGGCCTTGTATCTTCTTTCCCTTATTATTATTGGTTGGCTGGGTCGCAAGGCACAAAAAGAAAATACCCTTGCTGACTTTTATCTTGCGGGGCGGGGCCTGGGGGTGTTTGTTCTGTTTCTCACCCTTTATGCAACGCAATACAGTGGCAACACATTGGTTGGGTTTGCGGGGCGGGCATACCGTGATGGCTATGACGCGTTGGTACTGATTACATTTCTTTCTGCCGCTGTAGGTGCCTGGCTTTTTTATGCCCCCAAACTATTTCGCCTTTCCCGTGAGCATCATTTTATTACACCCATAGATTTCATTGAGTATCGTTTTAATTATAAATGGCTTTCTATTTTGGGTGCAATATTATGTATAACTGCCCTAGCCAATTATATCTTAACAAACTTAAAAGCCATTGGGTATATCGTTGTTGCTGTGACTGGTGGGGCTGTTCCTTTCGCAATAGGCATTATAGTCCTGTCTTTGATAATGGTCACCTATGAAACCTTAGGGGGAATGCGTAGTGTTGCTTGGACCGATGTTATTCAGGGCACCATTCTTCTTTTTGGTGTGATAATTATTTTTATAATAATACAATTTGAATATGGTGGCCTTTCAATTGTTTCAGATCAGCTCATGAAAACTGCCCCAGAAAAATTCTTTTCTCCAACTTGGGTTGATAAACGAACGTGGATCAGCACGGTTGCGTTGGGCTTTTTTGGTATTTCCATTTATCCTCATGCCATCCAACGCATTTATTCCGCCCAGAATGAACATACCCTAAAACGATCCATTCAAATAATGGCTTTCATGCCATTGATCACTGTTTTATTTATGGTGGTTGTTGGGATAGTCGGCTCGGGAATCATCCCCGGGCTTGATAGAGCCGGTAGTGAAAAAATCACACTGTTGGTTCTGCAGGATTTGAGTCAGCGTGGTGCCATCAGCGGCGGCCTTTTGGTTTTGTTTTTATCAGCAATCATTGCAGCAATTATGTCTACCGTAGATTCTGCATTACTATCCATGTCCTCTATCATCACCAAAGATATTTATTCCCGGTTCAAACCAACGGTCAATCAATCCGATTTAACCAAAATGGGGAAGCTCCTCTCCTGGTTCATTATGGCAATTGCTGTTTATCTCGCCATTATATTACCCCAAACGATCTGGCGGCTGTTGGAAATCAAACTGGAACTTCTAATCCAAGTAGCGCCTGCTATTTTCCTCGGACTTTATTTAAACAAACTCAAATCAAAATCTGTATTCATGGGAATGGTCATCGGAACACTTGTTGCTGTAAGTATAATGATTGCAAACAAACTAGGCATGAACATTCCAGCCAAACCCTGGGGTGTTCATGCGGGTGTATGGGGATTAATGATCAACATCGGTACAATTTATTTTATGGAAAAACTTTCTGGTTTTAAAAATGAATAAATTAAACCTTTCAGGACTCATGCACCTTCTGATTGTCTATATTGTTTGGGGAAGTACCTATCTTGGAATCCGCGTGGCGGTACAAGAAGGGTCTGGCTTCCCGCCTATGATCATGTCTGCCACGCGGGTGTTCGCCGGCAGCTTAATCCTTGTTGCGCTGGCACGATTCATTCAAAAACAATCCCTGCGCTTAACCAAAGAAGAATGGATCGTCTTATCTATTTCTGGACTGGCGCTTTGGTGGGGCGGAAATGGATTGGTTGCAATCGCAGAAATGACTGTCCCTTCCGGATATGCTGCCTTAATCATTGCATGCACACCAATCTGGGTGGCAATTATAGAATCTATTTTGGATAAAAAGCGGCCTTCGGTTTTTCTCGTTATTTCATTATTAATTGGTGTTGCTGGTATCGCAGTTTTAAACTGGCCGGCAATTATAGCCGGCAACCTTAATGATCTTAGGGGTTTGTTTTTATTGATCATTGCCGGATTAAGTTGGGGTGCCGGTTCTATATATCAAAAAAGAAAAAATATTCATACCACACCTGAGATCAGTTCTGCGGTACAGCAATTCACCGGTGGGGTTGCGCTCTTGATTACCTCTTTTATTATATCTGAGCCGACTATAAATCCGGTTCCATCCGCCTGGTGGGCTTGGGGATACTTGATCATTTTCGGTTCTGTAATTGCATTTACCTCTTTTGTAAAAGCATTAAAATTGCTCCCACCTAATGTTGTATTTACCTATGCCTTTGTCAATCCTGTCGTGGCGGTGATTCTTGGGTTTTTTATTTTAGGTGAACCCATCACCCCGTGGACTTTTGCTGGTGCAACCTTGGTTATCATTGGGGTGCTTGGGGTGTTCAAAGAACAAAAGAATGGTATTCCCCAACATGATTAAATTCATGGGCAACAAAACTCTATTTTTTGAGTCTTTATAAAACATATTCCCCAATTCTATAAACTAAAGTCTTTACCTAATTATGAAAAAAACCATTCTTCTTACTGTTGCCCTGTTTACCATTTTATCCGCCCAAAACACTTGGATGTATTCCGGTCGGGTCCATCCCGAGCTGAAGTGGCAGACTATTTCAACCCAACATTTTAATATTCATTATCACCAGGGGATTGAAGACATCGCCAAAGAGGGGGCCATTATTGCGGAACATGTTCGCCCCACATTATTGGCACAAATGGATCTGGATACGATTCCACGGATTGATATTATTTTCACGACAGAAGATGAAATCATGAATGGCTTTGCCACTTGGATGTACAACACCTTTATATGGGTGGATCAAAATGATGCTGCCATCTGGCTGGAAAAAGGGAAGTGGCTTGAACAGGTTCTGTCCCACGAGCTTCAACATATCGTTCTTCTTCATAAAACCAAATCTTGGATGCCCGATCCCATGGGCCGATTATTATCCGGAATCCCGGGGTGGGTTGTTGAAGGAACAGCAGAATACGAAACTGAAAGCTGGCGCCCCTATCGTGCAGATCTTTCCCATAAAGCCCATGTGCTTCAAAATAAAATGGGTTCAATGGATCCCCACCATGATGGTTTTTCAAAGATGCTCTATTGGGCAGATCGGTTTGGCGATTCAACGATTACAAAAACATTGGCATATCGAAATGATTTTAAAACCTTTTCATTTAAAACGGGATTTAAAAAAGCAACCGGTATCACCGTAGGCCAATTCAATGAAGACTGGCGCAGGCAGATGAATACCTATTACTACGGCTATCGCTCACAAAAAGAATCTTACACAGAAATGGGTGAAGTGTTTACGCTCCCCATTAAAAAAATGCAGTCATTTTCATTTTATGAAGATAGTACCAAAATTGCCCTGCTTGGTTTGCTTGATAAAGAACAGCGGGATGTTTCTCTCATTATCGCAGAGCGCGATACGGCCAAGGAACGGGAACGTTTTGAAAAATGGGAGAAAAGCATTGAAAAGATTCAAGAGAAAAAAAAGAAGACAAAAAAGGATTCTCTCGCTTTAGAAAAATCCTATAAAGAAAAAGTGCTGTGGAAAAAAGATGAAGTAGATTTTGGACAGTTTCACCAAAATATGGCTTGGTCCGCTGATGGAAAAAAACTGGCTTATTCGAAATACCATTTTGGAATAAATCAATCCATGGTTTATGATATTAAAGTTTACGATACCGAGTCTGAAAAACACCGATGGCTGACCAAATCCCTGCGGGCAACCTATCCCGTGTGGTTGGATTCCAACACAATCGCTTTTGTTGCTCACCATAATAATGTATCCAATGTTTATACTTTAAATATCACCGGGGAAGAACCAAAGCTGCTGACAAATTTTATGGATAATACCCAGATTGCATATTTATCCGTTTCCCCGGATCAGGGTACGATCGCATTTGCAATGAATCCAAAAAATGGAAATATGGATATTTATACGTTGAATGTTGAATCGGGTGATCTGAAGCAAATTACGACCGAACCCATGGCAGACATTGGCCCCGTGTGGCATCCAGATGGGACGGCAATTTCTTATACATCTAATGCCAATGGTGTGCCGAACATCCATACCATAAACCTGAGTACCGGAAACGCCACAGTAAATACAGATGCGGGCGATGGGATTTGGTCCCATCAATGGATGCCAAATGATTCGCTTGTTTTGGCATCATCCTTGGGCGATGTGGATTCTGTTCGATTGGTTAAGGTCAATCCTTTTAGGAAGCCCGATACTAAGCCGCTCTCTTTAAGAGACAACTATACCTCCTGGTTAAAAGCGGGACCGAATGTAGCTTTCGTCAATGAAAAATCCGATTCATTGCCGGAAATATCTAATCCTCAAAAATATAAATTCACAAAACACATGCGACCTTTTATCACCTTATTTTTACCCACCCCAACACCATTCGGAATGGCATCTTGGGTGGATGCCTTAGGACGAAATTCATTTGCAACAATAGGATATCTTAACCCGAACGATGTCAAACTCAGCGGTATTTTGCTTGAGGTTGTCACAGCCAGTTTTGGACCATTGTGGACCGTTTATTATTCACACAATATGGATGGAGCATTCCGCCGATACAATAAAGCAAATATGATTGATATTAAGGATGGTCTTTCCTTGGCTCTAACTCACCCCATGAATTTTGGAGAATCGCCGTCGTCTAATCATAACTTATCATTAAGGGCTTCTTTTATTAATCATAATATTACGGTTGGAAATAAAACCGATAAAAAAACAGGTGAGTTGATTCCACTGGATACAAGTCAATATGTAAACCTGCCCATCCCGGAAAAAGGAAAAGAGGGTTTGATTGCATTGGGTTATGTTTGGTCAAACAAACGCCCTCACGCCTGGAACAGCCTTCATCCAACTCAAGGTTATGGTCTTTTGGCGGAAGTGAATTACGCCAACAAAAATCTTTTCGGAAATTTCAGTTACACCCGTTTTAAAACAGATATGTATGCCAACATTCCCATTGGCAAAACGGCGCTATATTTCCGCCTAAAAACAATGATGTATTCCGGACAACCGCCTGCACAGGATTTTCTTGGGCTTACAGATGATGAACCAATCTATATTAGTGGAATCGGCCCCAGTGAGTTTTTGCCTGAAAATCATAACCCAAGAGGGTGGTCCGGTCATCGACTGGGCGATAAGCTCATATACGGATCTTTAGAATATCGTCTCCCAATTGCCCCAAAAACTGCATCCGTAAATCTAATTTCAGATTTCGGTAATGCTTGGTCAGTTGATAAAGAAAAAGAAAAAATGGTTGTTACCGGGGGGTATGAATTACGGATTGCTTTTGGGCCATTTGTTCTGTCCGGTGGTGATGCACAAACCATTGATGACTGGAAAAATGATAAAAATCCTCTGCGTTATTATCGCCTTGCCTTGACCAATCCTTTTTGAATTGAAAATAATTATATTGTTTGCAAATTGTTTCTTTCCCAATATCCTAATTTGGGTGTAATCTTCGTTGCCTGAAATTTATATTTCATGCTTTTTTCCACTTACTAAAGGCCAGCCAGCAACACCTTTTACGTGACTTCAAAACAGTCTAAGATCACCGCTATCGTTGGTGCCCAATGGGGCGACGAAGGCAAAGGGAAAATCACTGATTTCTTTGCTGGCGAATCAGACTACGTGGTCCGTTTCCACGGGGGAAACAATGCCGGCCACACCATCATAGTTGATGGTGTTACGTTCAAACTTCATCTCATCCCATCCGGAATTGTCTATGGCGAACCTATGTCTATTATCGGCAATGGCGTTGTGGTAGATCCCAAGGCGTTACTCGATGAAATTGCATATGTAAAAGAAAAAGGTATCGATCCAAAACTTATGGTAAGCGATCGGGCTCATGTAATAATGCCCTATCATATTGCCATGGATGGAGCCCTTTCTGGACATCAAGGCAATCTCGCCGCTGGAAGCACCCGCCGTGGCATTGCGCCTGTTTATGCGGATAAAATGTTCCGAAATGGCATCCGCATGATTGACCTTTTAGAGCCGAATGTATTTAGAGAAAAATTGGAAAAAGGCCACCCCTTTGCTAAAGGAATAATTGAAAAAATACTCAATGGTTCTTTGGATATTTCTATGGATGAAATTTTTGAAACCTATTTAGAATATGGACAAAAATTAAAACCCTATATTCAGGATACTTCGGTTGAACTTTATAACGCCCACAAATCAGGCAAGTCCATTTTATTTGAAGGTGCGCAGGGTATTTCTCTGGATGTGGATCATGGTGTCTATCCTTTTACCACGTCTTCCAATACGGCGGCAGGACATATTTCCACAGGAACTGGCGTAAGCTTCAGAGATATCGATCGGATTATTGGTGTAACAAAAGCCTATTTGAGTCGCGTGGGAGAAAGTCCATTGCCGTCTGAAATTCATGGTGACGAAGCGAAAAGCCTTCGAGATAAAGGCGGCGAATACGGCACAACCACCGGCCGGCCACGGCGTGTGGGTTGGTTAGATTTGGTTCAGGTGCGACAAGCGGTTCGCGTGAATGGACTTACAGAAATTGCCCTGACAAAATTAGATATATTAAACGGATTTGATAAGCTTCCCATTTGTGTCGCTTATAATGTAGATGAAAAACACATCACTGAAATGCCGGCAAGCTTGACTGAATATCGGAATGCAAAACCCATCTATGAAACATTGCTGGGCTGGGGGGATCTTCCTAAAAATATTTGGGATAAAGGCTACGACGCTATGCCCCAATCTTTGAAAGATTATATTTCATTTATTGAGCGTGAAGTGAACTGTCCCGTAAAAATTGTTTCGGTAGGACCCCAACGCCATGAAACTATAATCCGTTAATGATTAAACACAAAACTCACAAAGATAAAAACCATAGTTCTTTTTGTGTCCTTTGTGAATTTTGTGTTTAAGTAAATGGCGTTTACGAAAGAAATCATCGACTTTGTCGGGCTCTCTGATGATGCCATTAAAACAAAATTGGTGGAGCTCAACATTCCACTCACGCCTCAAGAGGCGCTTAAGATTCAGAATGACATGCTGGGGCGCGCGCCGTCTTTAGCAGAACTCGTTTTATTTTCTATTCAAGGGTCCGAACATTGTTCTTATAAAAGCAGTCGCAACCATTTAAAACAATTTACCACGGAAGGTCCCAATGTGGTGCTGGGAGCCAAAGAAGACGCCGGTGTGGTGGCAATCGCCACAGATAACGATGATCATCGTTGGTGTGTTGTGATGAGTCACGAATCTCATAATCATCCATCTCAAATTGTGCCTTACGAAGGCGCAGCCACGGGCATCGGTGGAAATGTCCGGGACGTGTTATGTATGGGTGCAGAAGTAATTGCTGTTACCGATTCGTTTCGTTTTGGAAGTATTAAAAACAATAAAACCAAATGGGTTCATGATGGTGTAGTAGCGGGAATTGCTGGCTATGGAAATCCTTTGGGTATCCCCAATGTGGGTGGTGATTTGTATTATCACGAAGGCTATAATGAAAATTGTTTAGTTACATTGGTAACGCTTGGTATCGTTCGGGAAGAAGATATTATTCATTCTTACGCGCCGAAAAATGCGGACGGTTATGATTTAATTTTATTGGGAAAACCCACCGATAATAGCGGATTTGGCGGTGCTAGTTTTGCTTCATTAGAACTTGAAGATGATAAGAAAGAGCAAAACAAAGGGGCAGTTCAAGAACCAAATGCGTTTTTAGAGCGGCATCTTTTGAAATCATCTTATGCGCTATTTGAAATATTGAAAGAAAAAGGGTTGATTGAACAAATCGGCTTTAAAGATTTAGGTGCTGGTGGTGTGGCGTGTGCCAGTGTGGAATTAGCAGAAACATCCGGCTACGGTGCAGAAGTTTGGATGGATAAAATCCATATCGGCATGGACAATTTACATCCGTCCGTTTATCTTTGTAGTGAAACTCAAGAACGATTTATGTGGGTTTGTTCGCCAGAAATTACGCCCATGATTTTGGACCACTATAATAATGTGTTTGATCTTCCCGGCATTAGTGAGGGTGCTCGCGCATCGGTTGTTGGAAAGATTCGAAATGACGGTCAGTATATTGTTCATAACGGCGATGAAGAAATTGTGAATGCGAAAGCGAAAGAAGTGACGGAAGGCTTTTTATACGACCGACTTTATGAAGCACGGAAAAATAATTTTATAGAACCTAATCTGCCGGAACCAACAAATTACAATCAAGTTTTGTTGGATATTTTATCTCACGAAAACATGGCGAGTCGCGAACCTGTTTTTGAACAATACGACAAACAGGTTCAAGGTCGTATTCATACAGAAACTGGCTTGGCAGATTCCGGGGTCATGGCACCATTTAATTCAGAAAAATATCCGGAAGAAATTCGCAATGTAGGGATAGCCCTTTCCACCGATCACAATCCAAGATACGGATTGATTGATCCCTATTGGGGTGGCATAAATGCGGTGGTGGAATCCATGCAAAATGTGGCGGCTGTTGGCGCAACACCTCACGCTTTGTCCGACTGTCTCTGTTTTGGAAATCCGGAGAAACCACATCAAATGTGGGAATTTGTGGAAAGCGTTCGTGGTGTGTCTGATGCCTGTCATGCCATTACTTTAAAGGATAATCCCAACCATGCCACGCCAATTATTGCGGGAAATGTAAGTTTTTACAATGAATCAAAAAGTGGCGCTATACCACCCAGCCCCATTTTGAGTTGTTTGGGCCGATTCAAAGATGTAAACAAAGCAGTGCCGGCTCATTTTCAAAAATTGGATTCTGTTGTGTTAATGATTGGCGAACGAAAAAACGAATTGGGCGGTTCGGTTTATTATAGTTTATTTGATGAAGTGGGCGCCAATGTGCCCAAACCTAATTTGGAAGAAGTGAAAAACCAAATTTTTGCCGTGACTGGTTGTATTGACGATGGTTTGGTTCTCTCTTGTCATGATATTTCCGATGGTGGTGTTGCATCGGCTCTTTCTGAAATGACGTTTGGAAATAATATTGGATGTGAAATCAAAATTGATAGCATCCTATCAAAAGAACAATTATTGTTTTCTGAAACGGGTGGGTTCGTTGTTGAAGTATCAACAGAAAATATTGAAGAAATAAAATCAGTATTTTCGAATTATGGTTTGGATGTTTTTAAAATTGGATCAACAGGTGGAGAGACAATTCAAATGAATGATGTTATAAATATATCTGTGAATGATATTAAAGAAGCATGGGCAAATGGATTGCGTGAAAAATTATGATTAGTTGGGTAACACAGAGAATCACAAAATTAGCTTTAATTTTTTCTCTGTGTCTTCGCACCTTCGTAGTAATAAAATAATGGCTAAAGAAAAAATAGACTACAAATCAGCCGGTGTAGATATTGACGCTGGGAACGAAGCGGTGGATCGCATCAAAGATGGGGTGAAAGCCACCTTTACATCCGATGTGCTGACCAGTATCGGCAGTTTTGGTTCGCTCTACGATCTTAAACCCATTTTAGAAAACTATGATCATCCGGTGATGGTTCAGAGCATTGATGGTGTGGGGACGAAAACAATCATTGCCAGAAAACTGGAGAAATTCGACACCATTGGCATTGATCTTTTGAGCGCCGCCGCCAACGATATTTTGGTCATGGGTGCAAGACCACTCACTTTTCTTGATTATATCGCAAATGACAAATTGAATCCGGACATTATTGAAGAAATTGTTTCAGGTATGGTCAAAGCCTGTCGGAATACGGGCGTGTCTTTAGTCGGTGGTGAAACAGCAGAAATGCCAGACACTTATCTGCCCGGAGAACATGATTTGGTTGGCATCATCACCGGGGTGGTAGAAAAGGAAAAAATTATTACTGGTGAAACTATTGAACCGGGTGATGTGGTATTAGGGCTTCCATCCAGTGGACTGCATACCAACGGTTATTCGTTCGCTCGGAAATTATTCTTTGAAATAGGTGGATATGATGTGAACGACACCATTCCCGAATTGGAAAAGTCGGTTGGGCTCACTTTACTGGAACCACACATTAATTATACGAACCATGTCTTCACTGCGCTTGATGCGGGAATCGATGTAAAGGGCATCGCCCATATTACCGGCGGCGGATTGGTTGAAAACATACCGCGCATTTTACCAGATGGATGTGGCCTTGATATCAAAAAAGGATCCTGGCCTATCTTGCCTGTTTTTGATGTGATGCAATCTCTTGGCGACGTAGAAGAAGATGAAATGTTTCGTGCGTTTAATATGGGCATTGGTATGGTCTTTATTGTGAGTCCGAGTGATGTGGATTCTATAAAAGATGTGCTAAAAGATCAGGCGGGCGTTTTTGAGATTGGGGTCGTCGTTAGCGGAAACAATAGAGTGGTTATAAAATGAGTGTTTCTATCGCCGTCATCCAATTCCCCGGTTCCAATACGGAACGAGAAACACTTATGGCCTGTCGCCGTGTGGGATTAAGCCCCGTGGAGTTTTTGTGGAATGAGCCGGTGGAAAAATTATCTGATTTTGATGGATATGTTATTGTGGGCGGATTTGCCTACGAAGACCGTTCCCGTGCCGGTGTAATTGCAGCTTTGGATCCTATTATGAAACAAATCGAGATTGAAGCGGAAAAAAGGAAACCTATCTTAGGCGTTTGCAATGGGGCGCAAATTTTGGTGGAAGGTGGCCTTGTCCCTGGATTAGACGATCACCGTGTGGGCATTGCTCTTACAGATAACAAGCGGGTGAAGGGCGGTCATGTGCTTGGGGTTGGTTATTATAATACGTGGGCGAATTTGCAAATGTCCGCACCATCCAACCGCTGTGCATTTACACGACATTTAAAAACTGGTGGTTGGATAAACGTTCCATTGGCGCATGGCGAAGGGCGATTTGTTGTTCCCGATGAATTGCTGGAAAAAATGATTTCCAACGATCAAACGGTTTTTCAGTATTGCGATGATAATGGAAACATTGTGGATGAATTTCCAACCAACCCCAACGGATCAATGCATAACTTGGCGGCGGTGTGTAACGCCCGGGGAAATGTCATGGCCATGATGCCCCATCCGGAACGAACTGAAAATGGGGATGCGATATTTTCTTCTATGAAAGAATTTATCGAAAACGGGAATCCCATTTCGGATCACACATTATCTTTTGACCGCCCCCATTATAAGGTGGCAAATTACGAAACATACGGTGATTCATCGGAATGGGTCATTGATATGACTATCACAGACAACGAAGCTGCCTCTGTACACAATGCATTGAATCGTTTGGGCTTTGATGTATCTATCTCTCGCCAGACCCATTGGGAAATATCCACGGACGGTGGGCGAGATTCCGTTCTGAATAATATTGATAAAACAGGTGAACTCTATAATTCCAATAAGGAGTTTATCAGCCAAACTACAGCCAATAAAAACACCGCATCTTTCTTGGTTCGGCAAAAAGAAGATATAATCGGACGGGCAAAATTTGAATCCCTGACAAAACGATTTGAAATTGAAGACATTTCTGAAATAAAGCACGGTGTCATATGGAATGTGAATATTAATAGCGGTAATTTTGAAAATGTTTTAGACAGGGTTTTAGATACACACATATTATTCAACCCATTATCTCATGAATGCTATCGAATCAACTGAACATTACAAAGACCGTATCAAAGCGGAACTGAATAACGTTTTAACCAAAACGGCTTTGTCCGGCGGAACCAAGCGAACCGGGAAAGTGCGGGACCAATATAATTTTGGCGACAAAGTGGCACTCATTACCACAGATCGTCAAAGTGCCTTCGATCGGGTTCTTGCCTCCATTCCTTTTAAAGGCCAAGTTTTAAATCTCACCAGCGCGTGGTGGTTTGAACAGACCAAACACATTATTCCTAACCAAGTGATATCAGTCCCCGATCCCAATGTGACTCTGGCAAAAAAATGTGATGTCTTCCCCATAGAATTTGTGGTCCGCGGATATATTACTGGCAGCACCAGCACTTCACTTTGGACGGTTTACAATAGGGGCGACAGAAAATATTGCGGAAACAACCTACCAGAAGACTTGGTGAAGAATCAAAAGTTAACTGCCAACATGCTTACTCCTACTACCAAAGAAGAGCACCACGATCGCCCCATCGCCCCGGATGAGATTGTGAGCGAAGGATGGATGACGCAAGAAGACTGGGATTATTGTAGCAAAAAAGCGTTGGAACTCTTTGCTTTTGGACAAAAAAAAGCGGCCGAAAACGGCATGATTTTGGTGGATACCAAATATGAAATGGGCCACGATACGGATGGTACCATCCGACTCATTGATGAAATCCATACACCAGACTCAAGCCGTTTCTGGATTGCCAAAACCTATGGTGAAAGAATGGCAGCGGGACAAGAACCACAAAATATTGATAAAGAATTTTTACGACTTTGGTTTGTGGATAATTGTGATCCGTACAATGATGAAACATTGCCGGAAGCACCGGAAGAATTGGTGGCCGAACTTTCGAGTCGTTACATCTATTTATATGAAACCATAACGGGTGGGTTGTTTCCTTTTCCTGATTCGGGGAAACCTGTTAATGAACGAATTAATGAAAACTTAAAGGAAGTATTATGAAAACAGTGATAATTATGGGTTCCACGTCTGACGAACCCCATGCAAGGAAAATTACAGATAAATTAGATGAATACGGCATTGCCTGGGAACAGCACGCAGCGTCTGCACACAAACAACCGTTGAAAGTTTTAGAAATTTTGACCGCGAATAAGGATGAAAAAGAAATCGTGTATATCACCATCGCCGGTCGGTCAAATGCCTTATCCGGATTTGTAGCTGCCAATTGTGAATTCCCCACTTTGGGGTGTCCGCCCTTTGCAGACAAGACTGATATGTTGGTGAATATTCATTCCACACTGCAAATGCCCAGCAATACACCGGTGTTAACCGTTATTGATCCGGGGAATTGCGCTTTGGCCGTTAAGCGGATTCTGGGTGTCTGAACTGAAAAACATTTCACCGTTGGATGGCCGTTACGCAAATAGCGTAAAAAATCTATCCACATATTTTTCCGAATCAGCGCTCATGAATTATCGCCTGAAAGTGGAGATCGAATATCTCATTGCGTTAGGAAATGAAAAAACCATTGAAGAACTCCCTGTTTTTTCTAAAGATGAACAGTTGCTCCTGCGGAAGATCTATCAAAACTTTAATACGGCCGGAGCAGAAAAAGTAAAACAGATCGAAGCGACCACCAACCATGATGTAAAAGCCATCGAGTATTACATTCAGAGTAAGGTCAAAAAACTCCATCATCCGTGGATCCACTTTGCCCTCACATCTGAGGATGTAAATAATCTTTCCTACTCGCTCATGTGGCAGGGCGGGTTGCAAGGCGTGTATCTGCCTGCTCTTCGGTCCGTGAATAAAGAATTAAAGAAACTTGCACGAAAATATAAAAATGCAGCCATGTTGGCCTTAACTCATGGTCAGCCAGCCAGCCCTACAACCTTCGGAAAAGAAATGGCCGTTTTCTGCGCTCGGTTGGGTCGCCAGATCGACCAGATAAAATCTCATAAACTTTTAGGGAAATTCGGCGGCGCCACAGGCACGTGGTCCGCCCACAAAGCTGCATATCCAAAAACGAATTGGATAAGTTTTTCATCGAAATTTATAAAATCATTAGGGCTGGAGCCCAACCTGATCACTACCCAGATCGAACCCCACGATTCGGTTGCGGAAAGCTACCATCAGGTGGTTCGCGTGAATTCGATTCTGACCGATCTATGCCGGGACATGTGGGCCTACATCAGTCGAGGAATTCTGGGGCAGAAAAAAGTGGCCGGTGAGGTTGGCTCCTCTACCATGCCCCATAAAATCAATCCCATCCAGTTTGAAAATGCAGAAGGGAATATGGGTCTCGCCAATTCACTTTTGAATCATTTGGCAACCAAGCTTCCCATTTCACGAATGCAGCGGGATCTCACCGATTCTACTACATTGCGGAATCAGGGCGTGGCGCTGGGACATTCCTATTTGGCATTACAAAATATTTCAAAGGGCTTGAGCCGGATCTCGATTAATAAAATTCAAATGGCAAATGAGATAGACAACCGCTGGGAAGTGTTGGCGGAGGCAATTCAGACAATCCTGCGAAAATCAGGAAAAGTCGATGCGTATGAACAACTTAAAGAATTGACCCAAGGACAATCCGTCAATGCAGAATCCATTGCTAAATTTGTGACTGGATTGAAACTTGTTGATGAAGATAAACAAGCGCTTTTATCCCTTACACCGGCAAGCTACATCGGCCTTGCGTCCAAACTTGTGGATTTAATCTAATGTGCGGTATCGCTGGTATATATTCCCATAAACCTGTCGCAGCTGAACTCTATGACAGTATAATTCATTTGCAGCATCGCGGACAAGATGCGGCTGGAATCATGACTTATGATGACCGCATGCATAAAGAAAAAGGCATGGGGCTCGCTAAGGAGGTCTTCAACGAAACGAACATGGAATTGCTGACGGGAAACATCGGAATTTCTCACAATCGATATCCTACCCATGGTGGCTTTTCTCATGGCGAAGTTCAGCCTTTTTGGACATCCGTTCCTTACGGTATCGCATTGGCTCATAATGGAAATCTCACCAACTATCAGAGTCTTGCAGAAGAAATCACACAAAAAGATAGCCGCTATTTAAATACCACTTCCGATTCGGAAGTACTTCTGCATTATTTCGCAGATTTGCTTCATACAAACAACCCGCCAGAAGATAGTGAAGAATTTTTCTATCTCTTGTGCAACGCGGTGACCAAGATATTTAAACGGGTGAAGGGAGCTTATTCCGTTACCAGTCTTGTCATTGGCAAGGGGCTCGTGGTTTTTCGCGATCCACATGGAATCCGACCTTTGGTGAAAGGTGAGCGCTCCAACGGGAATGGTGGAAAAGATTATATTTTCGCTTCAGAAAACACCATGTTTTACGCTTTGGGATTTGAACCAAAAGGAACCGTGCTCCCCGGCGAACTCATTTATGTAGATGAAAGCGGGAAGGTCTTCAGTAAGCGTTTGATGAAAAAAGAATTCAATCCATGTGTTTTTGAATATGTATATTTTTCTCGTCCCGATGCCACTTTAAATGATGTGAGTGTTTATCGATCTCGATTGCGGATGGGCCAAAACTTAGCAGAAGCGTGGAAGAAGAAATATCCCGATATAACGCCCGACATTGTCATCCCTGCGCCCAGCACCGCAAATACATCAGCTCTTTCATTCGCTCACGAGTTGGGTGTGAGATATTCAGAAGGACTATATAAAAACACATTCATCGGACGAACCTTTATTATGCCGGGTCAAGCAGAGCGAAAAAAATCTGTAAAGTATAAATTGGTGCCACAAGAAACAGAAATTCGTGATAAAAAAGTGCTAATTCTGGATGACAGTATTGTCCGGGGAAATACGAGTAGAGAAATTGTTCGCATGTTGAAAGACTTTGGTTCTAAAGAGGTATATTTTGCTGTTGCCTGTCCGCCCATAAAATCGCCCTGTTTTTATGGCGTAGATATGCCAACCAAGAACGAGCTCATTGCTGGAAATATGAGCGAAGATGAAATCCAAGAATACTTGAATGTAGATGCGCTTTTGTATCAAAAAATTGATGATTTGGTAGAAGCGGTGACAAGGAAAGGGAAACATTATATTGATCATCCGTGCATGGCGTGCCTGGATGGGAATTATGTGGCCAATGATATTGATGAAGCCAAAATTAACGAAATAGAAACCATGCGCTTAAATGACCGGAATGGTAAGTAACCTAAAGGATCGAAGAAAACGAGTGAAGAAAAGAATAAATCCATCGGTATCGTGCTTACCCCTGGTGCTTCATTTGGTGTTAATGTTGGAGGGATTGTAGGCACTGTGGCTCAAAAAATATTAGTCATCGGTTCCGGCGCACGGGAACACGCTATCGTTCGCGCATTGGATCGTTCCCCCAAAGAAAAAGAAATTTATTGTCTTGCTTCAAATAGGAACCCCGGCATTGCTGATCTTTGCGATGAAATATTAATTGGCAATTTTAATGATCCAGAATTTGTGGTGAGCTATGTCAATGAAATTGGCGTAACGCTGGCCATCATCGGACCGGAAAATCCACTGGCAAATGGGGCGGCAGATGCCCTCTGGGATGCAAATGTTAAAGTCGTGGGACCCAAAAAGGATTTAGCCCAATTGGAAACATCCAAAGCCTTCACCCGAGATTTATTAAAGGAATACGATATTCCCGGCGGGCCTAAATATCAAACATTCGATTCTTTGAATGGGGTTTTTGATTTTTTAACTGAACTTGGCGAAAACTACGTGGTGAAATTTGACGGACTCGCTGGTGGCAAGGGCGTAAAAGTATCGGGAGAACATTTGCATTCCCACGATGAAGCAATTGCTTATTGCCAAGAGCTTGTGAATAATGGCGGTGAGTTTGTGGTCGAAGAAAAGTTTATTGGCGAAGAGTTTTCACTCATGAGTTTTTGCGATGGTGATACATTAAAACACATGCCTGTGATCCAAGACCACAAGCGAGCTTACGATGGAGATACGGGACCAAACACCGGTGGCATGGGAACCTATACCGACGCCAACCATTCGCTTCCATTTTTAACTAATGATGAAATTGAGGAAGCCCAAGAGATCAATATTAAAACCGCAAGGGCCGTAAAAAACAAATTTGGCGATGGTTACAAAGGTGTTCTTTACGGCGGATTCATGATAACGACAAACGGTGTCAGGCTCATTGAATACAATGCCCGATTTGGAGATCCGGAAGCCATGAACGTGCTTTCTCTATTAAAATCCGATTTTATTGATATTTGTGTTGGCATTGCAGATGGCACCCTGGATCAAGTTGATGTCAGTTTTGCAAACAAAGCCACTGTGTGCAAATATGCCGTACCAGAGGGCTATCCAGACAACCCTGTAAAAGGTAGGCCGATTGACGTCTCGGGTATTTCTAATCCTGATCTATTGTTTTATGCGTCCGTTGACTTTAAAGGCTCGGGTTTGGTGGAAGCTGGAAGTCGAACTGTCGCTATTGTGGGAATAGCCGATACAATTTCGGAAGCGGAAAAAATTGCTGAAAAAGAAGTCTCGTCTATTGCTGGTCCGCTTTTTCATCGAACCGATATTGGAACAGATGACGTGATTCAGAAGCGTATTGATCACATGGAATCCTTGCGATGATTAAGCTGGGGGTGATTGGCTCTACAAACGGGACTGACCTGCAAGCCGTTCTGGACGCCATTGCCTACGGGGAGTTGGTCGCTAAAGTGTCTGTGGTTATTTCAAACAATGAAAAAGCTCACATATTGGATCGAGCAAAGAATCACGATATTCCGGCAGTTTTTATTCCACATCGTGGGAAAACCCGAGAAGAATTCGACAATGAAATGACTGCTGTCTTAAAAAATAACCAGATTGATTTGATTCTGCTCATCGGATTTATGCGAATCTTATCATCGGAATTTTGCCTTGAATGGCAAGATCGACTTTTGAATGTCCATCCGTCTCTCCTACCAAAATACGGCGGCAGGGTGGACACCAGCGTCCATGAAGAAGTCCTGAAAAACGGGGATGCGGTAACAGGGTGTACAATTCATTTTGTCACAGAAGATGTAGATGGTGGACCAATCCTTATTCAGAAAAAATGTGATGTGGTGCAAAACGACACGATTGACTCACTCAAAACAAAAGTGCAAGCGTTAGAAGGCCGGGCTTTTATAGAAGCCATACAATTAATTCAAAAGAATTCATATGTTAGATAATCCTACTTTAAATCAATCCCCAATCAAAATAAGGCGAGCACTAATTTCTGTTTTTGATAAAACAGGCGTGGTGGATATGGCTAAATCTTTAGTCGGTCTCGGCGTAGAAATTTTATCCACAGGTGGCACAGCAAAAGAACTGCGTAAAGCTAATATTCCCGTCACCGATGTGAGTGATTATACCCAATTCCCGGAGATCATGGGTGGTAGGGTGAAAACCATCAATCCATTAATTGAAGGTGGAATTCTTGGGCTTCGCGATCAACACTCCGCCGATGCTGAGGCAAACCAAATTCAATGGATCGACCTTGTGGTTTGCAATCTTTATCCCTTTTCAGAAACTATTTCTCAGAATAATTGTGATCTTGCACTAGCCCTAGAAAACGTTGATATTGGTGGTCCAACTATGATTCGTGCTGCAGCAAAAAATTTAGGATGGGTGTGTGTTGTGGTCGATCCATCAGACTATTCTGTCTTAATAAATGAACTGAAATCGGAAGGTAAAATTTCATTTGATACTCGGAAGACGCTTTCTTCGGGGGCGTTTGGTCACACCGCTCAATATGATTCTATTATTCATAATTATGTCAAAGAGGAGGCTTTTTCTAATGATCTTTCCATCTCTTTTAAAAAACATTCTGAAATGCGTTATGGAGAAAACCCTCACCAGTCAGCTGCTGCCTATAAAATCCCAGGCTATAGTAATAATAATATATTAAATGCTTTAATTCATCAAGGCAAAAAGCTATCATATAATAATATAATGGATGCCGATGGTGCCCTTGCCTGTATTAGAGAATTTGATGAACCTGCATGCGTCGTTGTTAAACATTCAAACCCCTGTGGTGTTTCAACTGGTAATAATTTATTAGATGTATATAATAGAGCATTTAATGCGGATTCTCTATCTGCCTTCGGTGGTATTGTTTCTCTTAACCGGACATGTACAGCTGAAGTCGCAAATGCTATTACATCTGTTTTTGTTGAAATTGTTTTAGCCCCTGATTTTGAAAACGAGGCATTACAAATTTTTAAAAATAAAAAGAATCTTAGGGTTTTAGAGATTGGTCAAATTATAAAACGTGAACCGAATCTTGAGTTGAGAAATATAGATGGGGGAATACTATTGCAGAATGTTGATGTGAAAATATTAACAAAAAAAGATTTGAACGTTGTAACAAAAATTCAACCATCGAATCAAAATTTTCGGGACGCTCTTTTCACATGGAAAGTGTTAAAACATGTAAAATCTAATGGTATTTTAATTTCAAAAAACAATACCACCGTTGGTTTAGGTGCCGGACAAGTTAGCCGGGTTGATGCTGTTTATATGGCATTAAAAAAGGGTGGGAACAATCTAAGGGGTGCGGTCTTGGCTTCTGATGCTTTCTTTCCATTTCGAGATAGTATTGATGCATTAAAGGATTCAGGAATAAGTACTGTTATACAGCCTGGGGGATCAATTCGTGACGATGAGGTGGTACAAGCTTGTAATGATGGTGGAATTTCTATGCTTTTCACGGGCACTAGGTGTTTTAAGCATTAGGGCGCTAAATACTTATTATTCATATATTAAATATGGCGCGTGCTTTTCAATAATTTTTTTTGCAGTCTTATCACTACATTTCAGCTTAATAGATAATTTTTTAAAATTAATTTTGTTAATATTTTGAAATTTAAAGTCATTGATAAATGTTTCAAGGGTTCCGTTTTGAATTAAATTAATAATTTTAGATTCAGCGGGGGTTGAGTTCCATTTCGAATTTTCTGGATTAGCCCTAATGCTATATTTAGCACTAATGGTGTTATGTATAATGTAAGGTTCATAAGAAACCGGTCTTTTTGTCGGAAAGCTGCTCGTGTTTATGTATAATAAACTTTCAACTTTATCTATATCTATTCCAGATGACATGAACCAATCTTCATATTCTATTATAGGATTATATAATGTGTTCTCTCGTACAAGGCTTTTACCAGACCGAAGAGAATCTATATATTCATAAACCATCTTATTAAAGGCTGGAACAAAAATATTATTATCTAATTTTATACTTAAATTGTGAACATACTGATTATTTAATATTCTAATAATTTTTTTATGAGAAGGTTTGTTAGAATCGTTAGGTTTATAAATAATTGGAGACGAAAGTTTAAGATTTAAACTCCACTTGGGTAGGTGTGGTATATAGTATTTATTAGCATTGGGGTTTTTGTTTTTACTAAACTCTTCTTTCCATAACTTATTATAATAATCAATTCTACCGTTTATATAATCAATGGCTTCACATCTATTGGTCTCGTTTTTTAGATCAAATTTTCTATAAAAAATTTGATCTTGAATTGGGTCATAAAATTCAACTTTATTGCTAGTATAAAATCCATAGGCATTATCAATTGGGAGCAGGTCTTTAATTAATAACCTGGGCGTAGTATTTTGACTCAAACTTTTGTGACCAACGAGCTGTGAAACAATATTATATATATCGGGTTGCGCCATTATATTAAAATAGTTATTCGGAATATCGGACTAATATGAATAATAAGTCAATCTATTAATCGTATTATCGGATTTTTATTAATTATTACGAATTGTGGATTTGTTTTATTCAATTATAAATAAAATTTAAAGATTGATCGGGTGCCGCAAAGGAAAAATAAACACTAATATCTCGGCACACTTGGGTCAACCAATTGTGACCATGCGTCGATGCCCCCTTCAAGGTTTGTCGTTTCATACCCAAGTGGTTCCAGAAATCTGCACACCGCAGCAGACCGAACCCCGGTGTGGCACATAACAACAATGGGGGTATCTTTGTCTATTTCTTCGTGACGGAGGGGGATCGTGCCCATGGGTATATGAACGTGGGGGTCTATCTTGGCGTAAGCCACCTCGTGGGGTTCCCTCACATCCAGTAAAACAAGTTTTTCATTGGAATTAAATAAGAGTTCCAACTCTGGTGCGTTTATTCTTTTCATTCTAAATCACTATTCATATTTTAATTATTACACTTACATTCTGCTATGAAACTTTGGAGGAATCTCATGAAATCAAAACTATTTCTATTTCTATGTGTCTTTATATTGATTGGTTGTGCGTCTAATGGCGCCGAGCGGAAACCAATGAGACCAAAAAATTTCATATCCCAGGAAGAAATTAAGGAGCTTGCTATCGCAGGAACGGCAAAAGATGCTATCGAAATCGCTCGGCCAATCTGGCTTCGGAGAAAAGCACTTCAAGATCCGTCTATATATATGAATGGGGTGTTGATGGGTGGCCTCGATCAATTAGACAATATATCAATAAATTCTGTGAAAGAAATAAAGTTTTTGCCTTCGGCCGAGGCGACAACTATGTACGGTACCAATAATATGGGCGGTGTCATAGAAATTAAATCTCGATAGGATTTACTTCGGGGTAGTCTGTTATGATTCCATCCACGTCCCGTTTTCTAAAAAAGGCTATACCCGGTCCTGAGTTAACTGTCCAGATGTTTGTTCCTAAACGATTACGTTCACAATAGTCCATCGTTTGATTGTTAAACACATCCGCTCTTGGGTGTAAATAATCGGCTCTGGAAAGAGGTGTGAACGGAATCATCCGTCTGTTTTCCACCAAAAACCCCGTTTTGATTTCAAGGTCGATGCCTTTTACTCTTCGAAGAGAAACCGGGTTAAAGCTGGAAACAAGGGTTGTTTTCTGTCGATTGTTTCTTTGAATTATTTTGGCCACTTTTGTGGCTGTTGAAATATCTAATAGCTTGTGTGTCTTTATCTCTATGTTTATGATACAATCAACAGGAAGCCACCCAAGAACATCCATTAGCGTGGGTATCTGCTCCATTTCCCCACCGCGATTGTTGGCGATGTTTAGTTTTTTTAAATCCGACCATGTTTTGTTATAAATATACCCAAACCCATTTGTTTCTCGCTCTAAATCAAAATTGTGGGAACAGATGATTTCACCGTCTTTTGTCTGAACAACGTCCAATTCAATTCCGCCAAGCCCCGCGTGGACAGCGGCTTCATAGGCTAATCGTGTGTTTTCCGGTGCTTTGTTCAATAGGCCACGATGTCCGTAAAGCATGAATTTAATTTTTTGGCTGGTGGGTTCTTCTTTTATCAGACTAATACCAAAAAAAACAAAAAGGCAGAGCCAGATTAATAAAATAAATATTAGAAAAATCGTTAAAACTCCATTCTTTTTAATGGGTTAAAAAAATTGATAACAAATTAATTTTAAAATAAAAACATACTATTTGTTTAAGTGTCCATCTAACTGTGTAATCTTATCCAACTATCGCTGTAAAATCCCAACCTAATTTCGGATAATTTAGAATGATTTTAACCCTTGCCATTTTAGCTGTTTTTGTTGTGATTGTCTTGTTTGTGGTGGATGCAAGCCGAGATCCTGTCATTACGAGCAATGTTTCAACATATTTTCAACCTTTTGCTGCGGAAACGATCGTTAAACATGAATATGCCGCTCGTCCTAAGTTGGTTTGGGACACAATTACACGCCTATCAAACTATAATTTTTGGTTCCCTGGAATCTTGCGCTTATTGCCGGTTGTTGAATCAAGTCGATACGTCCATCGTTTTTCTTTTGATAGGTTCAATTTCCAGCCAGGTTCTTTTATTCAAATCCGTCCTTTTAGCTTGTCTCCATCGTTTCGTGGAAAAGTCATATCAAAAGAAGAAAACAAACAATTAGCTTTGGAAATGCGCTTTAACCCGGTACACAAAGAAACGGTTGTCTTTGATCTTAACCCAACGGCCGCTGGCACCGCGGTTACCTGTCGTCGGACAAGCCGTGGTCTCTTCTCTTGGATGTCTATCTGGGGATTTTCAAACAGTAAATCAAAAATTTTAGATAATCTCGGTTATTTTATACCTGAAGATGTGGTGGTGGAAGAGGGCGGTGCTTCTTCGTCTCAAGACTTGGGGCCTCAATATAGTCGAGAGGCAATTATTGCTCGGTCTGTTCAGGCTGGACTCGATGGCAACATGGATTTGATCAATGCCATTCCAGACAAACCCACCCGTGGAATGGCCAAGGCGATGCTCGTCCAGTCAAAACGCAAGGGAAATAAAATGCCGGACCACTTGGTTAAAGCGCTGTCTGAAGAACCAACGGCTGGTGCTCCGATATCAACAAGCACTTCGGACGACGCTGTCGGGCTTCCGGACTTCTCAGCGCCGGATGATTTAATTTCCTTTGTTGTTAACCGGGCCCTTGATGGTGACGATGAGCCCATAGCAGCAATAACCGATAAGCCTACACGTGGGAAGGCCAAAGCAATGCTAGTTAAAATTAAACGCGGCTCTGTTGAGCGGCCGGCCATGCCGATGTTGTCTTCTGCCCCACCTGCTTCCTCTGCTTCAGAAAGCACCCAACCTTCTTTGGGGGGAGAGTCAGATGAAGACTTAATCTCACGAATGGTTGAGGCTGGTTTAAGCGGAAATATGGATGAAATCAATGCTTTGGACAATCGGGTTTTACGGGGGAAAATTAAGGCTGCAATTGTAAAAGCTAAGCGCGCTAAAGCATAAAGAATCGGTAATTTTAAAAACAATAAAGACCCGCCACTCTTTAATAGTTTGGCCGGTCTTTTTTATTAACGCCAAATTTACACCTTTAACGGTCACCTGCTGTGACGAATGTCACTGTTTATCCGATATTGAAATTGATAAAGGCCTTTTTCCCCATGAATGGGAATCGTTGCTTCAAAAACTAAATTCATTT
>Ga0257107_1000079_pt1 | contig 34809 bp, 33 predicted proteins | sample LP_taG_2_FD_190178 | JGI IMG/M metagenome (GOLD analysis project Ga0257107, IMG submission 190178) | Marine microbial communities from Northeast Subartic Pacific Ocean, Canada - LP_J_2011_P26_500m | ecosystem: Environmental > Aquatic > Marine > Oceanic | place: Canada: Northeast Subartic Pacific...
TACAATTAAATGGAAATTTACAGATGGTGACGGAGAAGGAACAGGAGGAGTAACAGCTTTCTGTGTTTTTAAATTTATTAATATAGGTAGTCAAAACTCGTCTAGATTTTTTGATTTTGGTAATGGCAGTTTAGTGGATAGTGTATTATGGGCTAAAAATGGAACCTCGTCTGAAACACACTTTTGGACATTTAATCCCACAATCACTTACAGTTCAACTAATAGTTTAGCAAGTACTAGTTGGCAAATATATACTATGAAATATGATAATTCAGATTTAGAATGTTTTTTTTGGTCAGATGGTATGAAATGGACCCCAACTGAAACTACAACATCCACAGTAACAGATAGAAATACGACTCTTAATTATATTGGTGAATCTAATTGGAGTGGTGATGATTTTCTAGATGGCTATATGAGAGAACAAATTGTTTTTAACGATTCATTAAGTAATTCACAAATACGTTCTATAAATATGCGTTTGGGAAAAAAATGGAATATACCAACATGGACATTATTATTTAGACAAACAATCGGATATTGGTGGACTAGTTCTCAATCATTATCTTTAAATAGTTCTGATCCTGATAATGACAATTATTCTATTTTAGATCAAATAGATACTTATAAAAATACAGATGGAAAATATCGGTTACGATATCTTGATACAGGTGATAGTGCTACTGCTGGTAGATTTAATGATTGGAGACAAACATCAAATTTTACTACAACATCTAATAGTGTTAGTGGATATGAAGCAGTTAGTGTTTATGACACTGGTTCTAGTTGGGGTGGATTGTGTGTAAATGGTTATAATTCTTTTTCTAGATTTGATGGTAGTCCTGGAAGTACTAATTGGTGGTTTGCTATTGCAACAATATATTCTACATGGGATGGAGGAAGAATACCGGGATTAAATACAACAAATCAAATGGAAGTATACATAATGAAAGAAAATTAAGAATAGATTAATAAAATTGTGGTACACACATTAAACATATTTCGCTTGAAATGCGATGACCACAACAAATATATTTATGACATATTATACATTTCTGTGATGTAGATTTATTACAAAATGTACAATATGATTGGCAATATTTAAAAATAATATTTAAAATTTCAATTGGAAGCATTTTATATTTTTATTATTTTTATTTATTTACTTCTGTTTTTTTCCCCATTACTGGATATGGGTATGGGTATGGATATGGATATGGGTATGGATATGGATGTGGTGGATATGGTGGTAAAGGTGGTGGATGTAATCCTTCTCCACCAGTTTGTTTTTTATTAGATTTCTTTATTACAGATAATCCTTTTTTAGTTTTTTTACCAGTATAATAAAAACCTTTTTTTAACTTACCTGCTTTACTACCAGTTTGATGAATGCCTATATGTTTTCTTACTTTTTTAGATTTTCCCCCACCTTTTTGAGATATTGATTGTATATCAGTAATAGTTTCTGATATATCATTTAATTTTTTTTGCATATTAGAACAATTTTCTACAATTTTATTTGATAAGTCAGATAATTCTTCTGGAAGATTTCCATCCTTTAATTTTTTTTTTAATTTTTTACAATCTGCAGAAATATTTAAATTTATTTTTTTGTTTACCATCTTTATAATATATAACAAAGATTTTTGATATTTGTTATTAAAATTAACTCTAATTTATTTTTGAATAAAAAATTTGCTTGATAATAAATTAGATATTTTATAAATATTATCATCATTTTTATATTGATATTCAATATATGTTAATGAATTTTGTAAACTTATAGATATTACTACACGTTTTGGATAGATACCAATCAATTGTCGATGATATTTCAATTCATTTTTTTGATTTACTAATGTATAAATATCATCAGCAATTGGTGTGGATAAATAGTATATTATAATTTTTGATACATCTGGTATCAAATATTCATTTAATTCATCAAAAATTTTTTTCATACATAAATTTATATATGTTATAAAATATATAAAATCAATTTATTCATTATTTATATAGTTTAATAATCTTTTATGAAATATATTCCAACATCTTATACACATGAATCCCATTGTATGATATTTATTATTACTGTGTAATTTTTTAGTATCTTTCTCACATTCGGGACATTTAAATATTTTTGGACTTTTCGCAGTTACCTCAATCGGCGAACTGTATAGTTGAAAGCCATTTTTTAAATAATTATATGGATCGTCATATTTCGTCATTTTTTTTTAGTATTTTTATATGATAAAAATTATAAAAATTCAATTTTTATTAAAATTGAATAAATTTAATAAAAATAAAATTAATAACTTTAAGATGAGTGAAGACGAACAAGTTTATAATGCTGAAATTAGTGACAATGATAATGTTGTAGTAGATGAAAATATTATTGAAGAAGAGGTGTTGGAATTAAATAATCCAGCACAAAATAATAATCAAAATAATAGAAACAGAAACAGAAACAGAAATCAAAATCGTCAAAATCGTCAAAATCATAATCGTAATGAATTAACGACTACGTTTAAAAAATTTTTACCACAAATGCAGTCAATTCCAAAAGCAATTTTTAGATTGGCTCAGATGTGGTTTATTTTCTTCGTAGTTGTTACTCTTATTTCTTGTCCTTCTCGTGAGTGGTTAAGATATAATTACGAAACATATTGTCGTGGAGGTTCATATGATGGAACTCAATGGACAGATGGATTTTTAAATTTTGTATCAAATAAAGCATGGTATGGAGATGACCATTCTTGTGACCAATATCGTCGTTGGACTAAAACAGCAGAACGTTTCTGTCCTATCAAAGATGCTGGACTATCGCGTGAAATTCCAACTATGCTTGCTACTGCTACAATTTTACCTGCTTTTGCTTACATGCTTAAACAAATTTTTGGTAATTTAAGTAATGGTAATAATGGTAATAATAATAGGAAAAATAACAATAGAAATAACAATAGAAGAAATTAAATTTTTATAAAATTGAATTAAGTTTTTATAAATCATATTAAAATATAAAATGAATAATATGCAATCTAACTTTCAAAAAATTATTGAATTTCATAAAGCGTTTGGTCTTGACAATAAAGAAGAACCTCAAACAGAAGTATTTGACGATAAAAAATTAGTAGACTTACGAGTAAGTCTTATCGAAGAAGAAGTTGGCGAACTCAAAGATGCGATTAAAGAAAGAGATTTTACTGAAGTTATTGATGCTTTAGGAGATATTTTATATGTTGTATATGGTGCAGGAACTTCCTTTGGAATTGATTTAGATAAAGCATTTTCTCTCATTCACGACTCTAATATGACAAAACTTTGTAAAACAGAAGAAGAAGCTATTCAAACTGTTGAATGGTATAAAGAAAATGAATCTCGTTATGACACACCTGCTTATCGTTTATCTGATGATAAGAAATATTATGTTGTATATAATGAATCTACTGGCAAGATTTTGAAATCAATCAATTATAGTCCTGTTAAGTTTGATAGTATGCTATCTAATTAATTGTAAAACTTATTCCATTCAGTTTTTTTATAAATTTCTTCCATATCTTCTGCTTTAGTACCAAGATAGAGAAGCCAATAACCAACAGAATAGTGAGCAAATAATTCTTCACCTTTTTTAATATTTCGTCTAGAAAAATAAATAGGAAAATCAGCAGTTTCAACAATTTCTAAATTACATAATTTAGCAGTTTTAGCATATCGTTTCATTTCTTGAATATTTGTATTTTTTAATTTATCATAATCATTAACATATACGCCTAAAACATTACTATTTTTATGATTTAAAGCTGAATAGCCATTAATTACAATATTTTCACGTTCTGTATTTCTAACATAAGGGAAAATATTTTTAAGATAATTATCTGGATCATCGGTATAATAATCAAATATTTGTTCTGAATCAGTCATTTTACCATAATAAATTACAACTGGCGTTCCTTTTTTAATTTTTTTTTGAGCAAACAAGCCTTTTCCACCATTTGGTCTTGTACTTTTTTTTACATAGACCAAAGGTTCTTGATTAAGTTTAATAATACTAAAAGATTTTTTCATTATTAAACTTATATAATTTATAATCAATTTTATTTTGAAGTATTTAACTTCCACCACGATATTTATACAATCATACACTTAAATATATTATTATACTATTACTTAAAATATATAAATTATGACAAAGGCAAGAACGGCTTTCTAAATTTTAATTTAATAAATATTCTTCATTATTTTCATTTAATAAATTAATTTTATTACGATTTACTCTCAAAATATATTGCCAATTTGTATATAAAATAACAATAATTCCTCCAAAAAAACTTGCTATAAAGAAAGAAAATTGAGTCATTATTGCGTTCATAAATACTAACATGTGAATAGAATAATAAAGTGAATTTAATCCTACAAGTAATAAAGAAACTTTATTTGAATATATTGTATCGACTGATTTTGGATCTTGAACGCAATTTAACATCCAGGAGTATACAATTTCAGTAAATGCTGTACTAATAGATGTATTAAATAAAACAATTATCCATATTGAATAAAATGTTTTCTCATCATTTATTTCTTGGCCTAAAATAGTTACAGGAATTCCCCATCTAAAAAATTTATTATTTTTACCAAATCCAATTGAATATAAAAAAATAGATACTATTAGTAAATAGACATATCCAATTATAACAATCATGACTGGAGTAATTTTAATATTCTTATAATTATTCATAATTTTGTTTATATTTTATAAGATTCTTAATTCTATTTAAAAATTAATTAATATTTATTTAACAAATAAGTATTATTTAATTTTATTAATAAATAACATTCTATAAATATGACGACGGAATCTCAAAAAATTAATATTGCGGAATATGCTAATAAATATAAGAAACAAATTCGTGATAAAATAGCAACTCTTTATAAAGATAGAACCCCACCTAAATTAGTAGGTATTATGACTGGGGATGACGCAGGTGCTAAAATGTATTCCAAATGGACAGGTCGTTCTTGCAAGAAAGATAATATTGATTATGAATTAGTAAATGTTTCAAAAGATGATATAATATCTGAAATATATAAACAAATGAATGATGATACGACGACTGGGATTATTGTATATTATCCTATTTATGGATTAGATGTCAAAACATTTATGGGAAATAATAAAGATGATTATTTACGAGACACAATATCTATAAATAAAGATGTTGAAGGATTAAATTTCTTTTATCGTAATAATCTTTATAGAAATATTCGGTTTATTGATGAAAAAAAACATAAAAAATGTTTACTGCCTTGTACGGCATTATCTATTGTAAAAATTTTAGAGGAATTATCTTATGATAGAACACAATTAATAGGAAAAAGATTATTAGGAAAAACTATTGGTATAGTTAATAGAAGTGAAATAGTTGGAAAACCATTGGCAGCGATGTTACATAATGATAGTGCGGAAGTATATTCAATTGATATTGATACGATTTATAAATTAAAGGATAACAATGATTATGTATCAATTGAATATAAATTAGATGAAGTTCTAAAAAAATGTGATATAATAATTACTGGAGTTCCTGTTGAGAAATATAAATTACCTTTGGAAAACGTCCAGGAAGGAACGGTATTAATAAACTTTTCACATTTTAAAAATATTGATGAAGAAGAAGTTATGAAAATAAATGGTATTAAATATGTTGCATCAATTGGTAAAATGACAATAGCAATGTTAGAAAGAAATTTATTACGTTTGTATGAAAATAATATTAATTAAAATTAAGAACATGAAGTTAATAATTTTTTAAATCTTTTTTCTAAATTTTTTACTTTACCACCAACATTTATTACAAGTCTTTTTTTTTTTTTAGGAATTATTTGTTGATTTAATTGTGTTTCTAATTCTAATTCTAATTCTCTTAAACGATTCGAAAAGATACGAAGACGATCATATAGCGGTTCTAGTTTTTTTTTTTTTTTTTCTCTAAACTGTTTTGCTTCTTTTAATATTCTAGAGTTTAATTTTTTTTCTGAGTTTATATTTGATACTTTATTAAATTGTATTTTGAGTTCTGTATCAGTAATCAAATCTGATGCTTCTTTAATTTTATTTTTTATTTCTTCTACTGGACGTAGCATTTTCTTAATTTCTTTTTTAAGTTTATTTTTATTTTTTTTTTTTAACATTTCTACTGAATCATTCACAATATGATGTTTCTTCTCATACTGAATCAAATTTGTTAGATTGTCGCTGATATATTTCTCTCTTTCTGCTATTTCTTCTTCAGTATATTTATCTCTAAAATTGGCAAGTTGATATTTATATGATGGAATTAATCTTTTCCATTCATTATAATGATCTTCTGGGGTAATTGTAAAAATAGTATCTTCTAATTGTTGTCTATATTTATTTTTTTTCATACCACCTACTTGAATAATTTGTGGTAATCCACTTTTTAATCTTTTACCAGAATATTTAAATCCTTTTTTTAATTTTCCTTTATTTCCTCCTGTTTGATGAATACCTTTGTGTTTTCTAGTTTTTTTTATATTTAATTGTTTAGACATTTTATATATATATATATAAACCAATAAATTAATTAAAATTTAATTGAATTTGTGGTTGTAATTTAAACGAAGCAGATTCTTTTTTTCGTTCTTCTTCTTTTAATTTTACTAATTTTGATAAATCTTTAATTGGCGTATCCATATTTGATTTAAAATCAGTTGGTACATTTTCTAATTCTCTATGAGCAATATGATAATCATTCATTTTTAGATTTCCTTGATTTTCTGTAAAATCTTTAATATCTGTAATATCATAGCGTAAATTATTACCATAGGTGTTAGGTAATAATTGAGGATCATTATAAATAATAATTTCACTACTAAAACGTTGTCTAGTAGTAGGAATTTCTTTTTCTTCTTCTTTTTTTATATCAGTATCCATTAAAGATCCATATCCAGCAGAAAATGGGTCACCTGCTACTAATTCAGCAAATTCATATTTTTCTTCTTCTTTTTCTTGAAACTTTTCATTAAATTTTTTATTAAAATCATCGTGTGCTAAATCAAATAAATCTCTCATTGGTAGAATTTCTGCCTTAACACTTATATTAAATTTTTCAAATTCTTTTTCCAAATCTTCTCCTATGTTTTGATTTACATTATTTACACTTTTTAATTGTAATTCAACAAATTTATATGCATTTGCTAAAATTTTCATATTTTTTTCATCTCCACCTTGATCTGGATGACAAATCATAGCAAGATTGTAATATGATTTTCTAGCATCTTTTAAAGTAGATTGTTCATCGATTCCTAATAATTCAAATGGATTAATTAATGATTTATTCATTATATATATATGTAATTATATTTATAACTAGATATATATATTCTTATTGTTAAAACGCTTTATACTTATTTTTTTGATTTTCTTGTTTTTCTTGTTTTTCTTGTTTTTCTGGTTTTTCTGGTTTTTCTTGTTTTTCTGTTTTTTCTGGTTTTTTTTCCTCCAAGTTTTTGTTTTTTCCCATATTTTTCCAGAAAGTCTTCAGCTAGTTTAGTTGCTTCAATACTACTATTATTACTACTACTATTATTATTACTATTATTATTATTATATTTTATTGCGTCTCTCACAATTGCCATCTTGTCATCTTGTTTTTCTTTTATATTGTCCTGGTTTTCTTTCTGCATACGAATATATTTCTTCGCATCAGCTTGTGCATTTTTCGCATTGTCATCTAATAATGAATTATTTAAAAGTGGGTATTTTGCCATTTTCGCCATTATATCCTTCATTTTTTGGGTAGATTTTTCAGTTCGGTTTAATTCTTGCTCACGAGTCATAGCTGTATATCCCTTTGATATGCCTTTATTTTCTCTTGCATCTTTTACTTTCAATGCATTTTCTTCTAATTTTTCTTGTTTATTTTTTTTTGATTTTTTAATTTCCTTACCTATCATATCCTTTGCCATCTTTTTGGCATCATTGTATGGTATTTTTCTATTTTTTTTCCTTATTTCTCTGGCTTTATCTTTTACATCTTGTGTTGGTCTATTTATTTTATTATGTTTCTTTTCTTTTTCCATAAGTTTAGATAAATCTTGTTTTATTATTTCACGTTCTTCTTCAACTGTAGTTAATGCTTTTGCTTCTTTACTTCTCAATCCTAATTTATGTCGTATGTTTTTTAAACCTTTCATACTACCAACTTGTACAATTTCAGCTTTACCATTTTTAAATCTTTTTCCAGAATATTTAAATCCTTTTTTTAACTTACCAGCATTACCTCCTGTTTGATGAATACCTCTGTGTTTTCTTACTTTTTTTGTTTTTTTTGTTTTTTTTGTTTTTTTTGTTTTACCGCCTAATGAAGTGTTTTCCTCTTGGAATTTTTTTTGAGCTTTTGTGATTATCAACGCATGTATTCGTTCAAATTTTAAATCAAATTGTTCTTGATTTAAGTCAGTAATGTTTTTCTTAATAAATTTTCGTATAATAATTTCATTTCTAGTCTCTAATATCTTGATGTGCTTACGGAGTGTTCCGAACTTTTTTTTCACATCTTTTTGTAATTTTAATTTACTCATTTGTTGTAATTTATATTTACGTTTATCTTTTGTCAAGTTTGCATTTTCAATTTTTGTATCTAATTCACGAATTTCTTTTTTCAATTGAACAAATCGTTTCCCTTTATTTTCTTTTGCGATTTTGATTTTAAGAATTTGAACATATGAGCCAATTATAGAATCTATTAAAGTTACTAATTTCCCACCACCAAGTGTAAGTTTATTAAGATCATCTTCCACTTCTTTCTCAAGTTTATTAAGCTCATCTTCTATTTCTTCCTCTTCATCAGCAGTCCAATTGAACAATGGTCTTGCAAGTGGATTATTAGATACTTCAGACATATTATATTCATTATCTACTTGCTGTTCTATTTCTTTCATCCTCCTGGCTTGTTCTTCTTCTGTTAAGGGCTTTTCTTCTTTCATCATTTCTTTCATTTCTTCAGTATCTATAGATGATTCATTATCGGTAGATGATATACTGATATCATCCAGAGCCAGAGAAAGTTCCGAAGCAGGTTCCAAAGCAGATTTAATATCATTTTCTTGTTTTTTACATGCTATTTTTTCTTTTTGCGAAGAGCCACAAATAAATAATTTTTTCCAATTAATTCCACCAGTTTGGTAAATAATATTAGAATTACCTAATTTCATTTGTATAATATATATATATTTAGTTAGATATTATTTTAAAATAAGATGTAAAATCGTCATTTTTTTTCCCACCATAATACTGATATGCTAGATTTTCACGAAGTAAAATTTTATTAATTGATTTAGTTTTATCAGACAAATCATTTTCATTTAAAAATATTTTAATAAGACATCTTCCAAATTTTCCAAATTTTCCACATTTTAAATAAACAATTTTTCTACTGTTGCCTAAAATATTTTTAATTTGTTTTCTAGTATAATTTTTATTCAAATCAACTTCTTGATTGGAAATTAATTGTAAAACACGATTTCTAACATATTTTGCTGCTTTTTTTTCCGAATCTCTATTAGGATTACTTCTTCTAGGTCTAATTTCTGGAGTATCTATTCCAGATAAACGCATATTAAATTTATAAAGTTCGTGATTAATAATAACACCAAATGTTGCAGTATCGCCATCATAAATATCTAAACATTTAGCTGGTAATATTCTGTTTTCTAATGAAAATTTAGGAGTATTTTGATAAGTACAAATTAATAAGTCTTCCATGTGGTATATATTAATTTAAATATTAAAATTTTGATTTAAATATTTAAATAATATTTTCTTCTTCTTCACCTTCTTCTATTTCTAAATTATTACAACTTTCTACAAATTTATAATAAACCATAACTAATGCTCCGATTAAAAAAATAATATTTAAAAAAATTAGCATTTCTGCTCCCAAGTGAATTCCATAAATTGTCATCAATATGGTAATGCCTAATCTAGATAATAAAAACCACCAGGAACAACCTTTAGCAGTTTTAGTTTTAAAACTATAATATATTTGTGGCAAAGTTGCGGTTAATGCCAATACAACACTAGCTCCACCAACAAATTTCGTAAAATCATCTTCAACTGAATTTTGCATTTTTATTTAAAAAAAAATGTCAATTTTTTAAATACTTTATTTTTTATTTTTAGTAGATGTATTTTTATTAGAATTCATTGCTTCAACAATTGTAGCGATTCCAGTTTCAACCGTTTTTTGTAATTTAATAATACATTTTGATTGTTGATTAATTGATTTAATTAAATCAGTTAAATTCAAATTATTAATCCCTTGAACTAAATCATTTAAATTTTCAGCAACATTTTTTCCCATATCATCTTCTAAAAATTGACCTAAAATATCACCATAGGTTAATTCATTTTCATAATTTTCTAAATATTCATTATCTAATTCAAAATCTGGATCAAATTCATCATTAGACATAATATCTTCTTCACTTGAAGGTGATAACGTTACTTCTGTCATATCTGGTTCTGTTATATTATTTTGTTCTTGATCTGATTCAGGTTGAATTTCTTCTTCTTCTACATCTTGAATTATTGGTTTACTAAACATGATTGTATTATTTGTATATATAAATAAAAACAATATTTTAAACGAATTATGAAAAACTAGATACAAGTATTCCCAATTGTATATTTTCATTGACATTTTGTATAAGATGTTGTTCAATTACTGCAAACGTTTTTAAAATATAAATTAATTTTTTTTTAGTAAAATTTTCTTTATTTTTTAAAACTATTTTATGTAAACATTCTAACAAATTACATAATAAAATACCATTTTTTTTTATTATATCGTTAATTAAATTATATTTTGATTTAATTTTTTTATTATTATTTGATAAAATATCATATATATTTGTAATTATATTTTCAGTTGGATATCCTAAACAGATACGAATATCATTATCATCAATAATTTTGTTTTTACAAAATATAGGAATAGTTTGTAAAATATTAATTGATTTTCTCATATCTCCACCAGATAATGATATAATAGTTGTAATAGCTTTATCTGAAATTTTAAGTTTTTCTTGTTTTACAACATACTCAATTTTATTTCTCATTTCATCATCAGTTAATAAGGAAAAGCGGAATTTCATACATCGTGATTGAATAGCTGGTATAATTTTATTAATATAATTACATATTATACAGAAACGAACATTTTTAGAATATTTTTCTATTATTTGTCTTAAAGCACATTGAGCAATCTTGGTCATATAATCTGCTTCATCTAGAATAATAATCTTTAATCCATTTTTAAAAAATGATTGTGTTGTTGCGAATTCTTTTATTTTTTTCCTAACAGTTTTAATACCTCGTTGATCAGAAGTATTTAATTCTAATTTTGAAACCATATATCCTTTTGCCTCTAATTCTTTAATACAGGCTAAAATAGACGAAGTTTTACCAGTTCCAGATGAACCAAAAAACAATAAATGTGGTATAGTATTATTTTCAACTAATTTTTGCAATGAAGTTTTTATAAAATCTTGAGACTTTATATCTTCTAATTTTGATGGACGATATTTTTCAATCCAAGGAATATTATTATTTTGCATAGTAGCAATATAATGATTTATTTAAATAAAGACTTATTTATTTAAGTAGATTTGTTATCAATAAATACGAATAAAATAAAATATCAAAATTGATTTTAATAAATATTAATCAAACGATATTTAAATTAATATCAACGAAAAATGTTTTCAAGATTAAGTTTAAGTCATAAATTACTAAATAGAGTAATACGACATACTAGTTCGCCATTTATATACAAGAGTAATTTTAAATTTTCAAATCATATATGTAATATTACAAATACAAATTATAGTAATTCTTATAATTTTCATAATAGATTTCCATCTTTAGTAAATATTAACAAAACACTTAAGACAATAGAACGAAAAGTTTTTATAGATGTAGAAACAACTGGATTAAATCATTATAAAGATAGAATTATTGAAATATGTGCAATTGAGATGATAGATGGAAAAGTAGGTTCTTCTTGGCATTCATATGTTAATCCTTGTGGTAAGAAATCAAGTAAAAAGGCACAAGAATGTCATAAATTGGATGCAAATATGTTAAAAAATAGACCAAAATTTACAGAAATTATGAATAAATTTTTAGATTTTATTGGAAATTCTACATTAATTGCTCATAATGCTCAATTTGATATTCATTTTATTAACTCTGAATTAAAAAGAGGTAAAAAAAACCCATTAACTAATGATAAAATATGTACTTTAAAATTTTCTAGAAAATTAAATCCAATAGAAAAATCACATACATTAAATGCTTTATGCGATAGATATAATATTAATAAAGAAATCAGAGATAAATATGGTCATAATTCTAAAATTGATACAAAACTATTGACACAAGTATATGATAGATTGTTGAATGATGCTGAATATAGTGATGAAATTCTATCTGCATCAGAATATTATATATCAGATGATAAATGGATAAATTAAATATAAAAAAATCAGTCCTGTAATTTTTATATTTAATAAAATATATTTTATAATTTTTAAACAATTTCAATAAATTCCATAATAGATGGGAGTCCTTCCTCTGTTTTTTTTATTCCTCTTTCCATTTCGGTAATTGATTTAAGTTTATGAGTTAAACTAGTTTTATAATCAAGATACTCTTTTTGTAATTGTTTATAAGTATGTTTGTCAAATTTTAAGAAAATTTTTGAAACACTAAAAGAAATAGCACCAAGTGTAAAAAACATCATAACACCAAATCCATATCCAAAAACACATGCAAATAATGATACACCTAAAGTAGATAATGCCATAAACATAATGTAGAACATATTGGTAACTAAAGTTGAAAACTTTTTATTCATAGCATCAGTTGCTTTGTGTAAAAATTTATATTTTTGATTAACTTGAGAATCCTCTGTTCTAAGAACTACTAAATTTTTATTTAAATTACGAAGATATCTTACACTTTCATCTGTTTTATCAGAATCAGTTTCCAACTCTTCAAAATCGTGTTTAAGTTTGGAATTTTGTTCTCGTAAAGACATAACTTCAGTTTGAAGTTTGTCATTTTGAATGATAATATAAAGTTCTGATTTATTTTTTGATGTTTCATTATCAAGTTGTTTCATTTCTTTAGAACCAAGAAAAAAGTTGACTGTACGATCAGTAGATTCCATATTTGTTGTAATTTATTTTCAAAAAATATTATTTGAATGTTTATTTATATCTATTCAATCTAATTCAATTTTAATTTATCTTTTTTGCTTTAATTTCTTTAATAGCTTTATCAATATTTTTCTGAAGTTCTATCAATCTTTCAGAATGAATGTCCCCTTCTCTGTATTCTAATAATCCTTCTATATTTGTCTTATTTGTATTATTACAAGTTTTAGATAATGTTATTTTTTTATTACTTGGATCGTATATACAATATTTATTATTTTTTTCATTTGTATTAGATGCGTATGGATATGAACCAATATAATATTGTTTCATTCTTGATTTACCTGATTTTTCGGTTATATCAACATGTTTATTAGCATTTTTTAATGGATTACAATTTTTACTATACGTAGTCATACGACCTTGTAGTCCTCTTGCACATGTAGATTTAGTAGGTAATTTACACCAATGGATTACTTTATTTTCAAATTGATATGTGCACATTGTTTCACACGAGCAGTCATTCATTAAAATATTTAATCCTTCATCAATCATAAGTTTTAATTTTATTCTTCGACATCTTCCCAATTTATCTTTAGCATCATCAATATCAATAATATGTTTAGATATTTCATCAAAATTTTTAATATCGATATCTTTTCCTGATATTTTAGTATATATTATTTTAGAATCTTTATCTACAAAAGATGCTCCTTTTTTGTAAACAATTTTATTATCATTATTATTTATCCAACCTAAATGTTTATCTTTGGTAGTAATAATTGGAGTTATATCGCTTGGTATTAATATTCCAGTTTTTTCAAATAGACTACAAATACACAAATTAAATGAATAAATAGCATCTTGTAAATAAGGATAATTTGTCGTATTCATATAATCTAGTCGTTCATTATTTTGTTTTGATTGAGCAATGGAAGTAGCATTAAAATGGGTAGAAGTTTTCATTAATGTTAGTAATGTATTTAAATCATTATACAAATTATATTGAGTATATGCCCATAATAAAATACTTTTAAGAAAAATAATTTGTTTAATAGTAAAATCTATAAATATATTTTCTAAAGTTTTTATTCTTGTTATTGACAAATTGTCTTTAATTTTAAATTCTCCTTCTAAGTCAATAAGTTTTAATTTCATAGATTGTAGCTCATTTTTAAATTTTTTATTTTTCGAATCCAATATTTTATTATTTTTTTCAAAATTTGTATTTTCAGAACGTAATGTTTTGGTTTCAATTTTATTTAATTCTGATAATTTAATTTCTCGTTGTTCTAAATTTTTAATATATTTATCTAATATGTTTAAAAGCTCTTTAGCACTTTTCTTTTTCTCTGAATTGGTAATATTTTCATCTCCTCCATATTGAATATTTTTACAATATTGTGATTTAATATTGCACTTAATATTATGAAATTTTGAATAATTTTTAACTAATTTAAATAAATATTTTCTTCTTTTTTTTAAATCTTTTATCGATGTTATTTTTTTAATATAATATGAATTATATCCCATATTTTTAACAATTTTACTTTCTTCATTCATCTTTGATTCTAACTTATATTATAAATATAGAAATAAAAATTATAATTAGAATTAAATTATAATATGAGGTAATCCAGTTCCAAAATCTGGTTTATTACCAACAATTACATTACCACTAACACCAAATAATCCATCATATTCGCCCAATGCTCCAGCATTCATAAACATTGTAAAAGTTTCTTCAAATGATGCTCGTGTTAAAGGTCCAGTATTTCTTCTATTAATTCCATTTCTATCAGCTGACATAAATTTACCTTTATACATTAAGCAATCGGCTAATAATTCGTAATGATGTTTTGTTATATGAATACCATAATGATCAAAAATTGATTTCATCTCATTAATAAATCCAAACCGAGCAGCTTCTAAACCTAAAGTTTTTTTTATTTGATATAGATCATTACAAATAGTATAAGCATGATTTATTCCATCTATTTGTAAAAGTTCTTGTAAATTATTTCCCTCAATATAAATCATATTTTTAGCTAACGCAATTTTATTTTTAATCTTTTTCAAAGAAGTTTGTCCGTCTTGGTTTATTAATGTTTCTGTTTCAATTCTAAATGCTTTTTTAATTCCTTTCATTCCTGTTATTTTAAATTTATATAAATTTTTTTTTAAGAGTTCCAAAGAATGTAATTGTCGTTTAATTGTTTTTCTATTATCATTATTTAATAGAATAATTACTTCTTCACTTTTAATAGAACTGATTTCATATTCAGTAACTATATTAGGATAACTATTAAGAAATTGTTTAATTTTATTTCGAATAATGGTTAGATTAAAATTTTTAATATTATTAAATTTTATAATTAATTTCCAGTAAAATTTACTGTCATCTGTTTCATTTGAAACAAATTTATATTCTGATATAATATCTTTAAATTCGTGATATACTAAATTATTTGTAATTTTGTCTAAATTTTTTAAATCATTAGATAATTTAGTATGTGGTATTAAATAAATAGTTGGTGCAGATATTTTTTTTTTAAATTTAATAATTTCTTCTACTCTAGGAACACCTAATGTAACATTTGCTCCAGCCATTCCTGCAGAATGGAAAGTATTTAAAGTCATTTGTGTTGTTGGTTCTCCAAATGCTTGTGCTGCAGTTATACCAACAACTTCTCCAGATTGAATAAGCGATTTTTCATATTGATTTTGAATATAATCAATAAGATTTTTATATTGAGTTTTGGATAGTTTGTATTTATATAAAATATTTTTAATAGATAATTCATTATATACGTGTATTTTTACAAATCTAGTAAGTTCGTTAAATATTTCTTCTTTTATAGTTTTGTCTTGAATTGGCAATGGATACATATTATTAATATTTTCAAATAATTTTTTTTTTTGATTAACAATATATGAGATTGATATAGAATCATTTTTATATGTTTTTTTTTGAATTGTTAAAATTGCTCTATCTAAATCATATGGAAAATAAAATTTATTTTGAACATTATTATTGTGTAAATAATTATAATTTGCAATTAATTGATTGTATTCTTCTTTAATTAATTTTTTATCAGTTGTAGAATTACCTGATATTTTAATATTTTTTTTAAAATCATTAAGAGTTAATTCTAAATTTGATACTTCAGATAATTCAATAGATGTTGTAGCTAGTGAATCACCTCCATAAAAAAATTGTAGAACATCATTCATTGAATTACGAACAGTTCCATCATATTTAACAGAAATATCTTCCATTGATTTAATAAACCTTCTTTGAATATAACCAGATGATGCTGTTTTAACAGCTGTATCTGTGATACCTTCTCTTCCAGAAATAGTATGAAAATAAAATTCATCTGGTTCAAGACCAACAATATAACAATTTTTAACAAATCCTCTTGTAACTGGGCTATTATCAGTTTTTTCATAATGTGGTAATGTTCTTGTTTTAAAACTTGATCTCATTCTTTCAGCGGAAAGAGTATTTTGTCCAATTGCTCCCATCATTTGACCTATATTTTTATCTTTACCTTTAGAACCTGCGGTATACATTTGATAAAAGTTATTTTCTTTTTTCCAATTATTTTTAATAATACTAGTTGTTTCTTTTAGTGCTCTACTTAAAATAGGTGTTATATCATTTTCGTCTGTTTTGGAATTTGCTTCATTTATAAGTTCATCTACTTTATTATTAATTTTATCTCGTACTTCTGATTCAACAACTAAATCATTAATTCCAGCAGAAGCAGAACGAAGCATTAAATATCTATTCGATATATGTTGAATCTTATTAATAAAATCAGTACATTTACTAAATCCCATATCATTAAAGATTATATGAATAATTGATTTTGCCCTAGAACCAATTGTATTTTTATCTAAAATTCCACAGATAAGTATTCCATCCATGATTTTAACATACGTGTCATTTTTTGAAGTAAATTTAAGTTCATTTTGAAAATTTTTATATCCTTTAGATTTACCTTCCATGTCAATATTTGGTAACAGTGTTGATACAACTTGTTTTCCTGTCCATTTTGGTTTTGGTTTAACTATTGCTGGCACAGGTATTTGATGATCCCAACTATTTTCTAAATCCATAATTATATTCATAAAAAGATTTTTTTTCAAAAATGTATCTCTAAGTGTAAATTTTCGTATACCTAATAATGAATCTTGAACTAATCCCGTTTTAGGTTCACTTTGATTTGGAGATATAATATTCTGAGGTGCCATCATAATTTCTCTAACTTCAGTCGATGCTTCTAGTGTTTGTGGAAAATGAATATTCATCTCATCGCCATCAAAATCAGCATTATATGGCTCTGTAATTGCCAAATTTAATCTAAAGGTAGAATATGGTAAAATTTTTACTTTATGCCCCATCATACTTAATCTATGTAGCGTTGGTTGTCGATTTAAAATAAGATTATCACCATCTTTTAAATGTCTAAATACAATATCTCCATTTTCTATATAAATAGGTGATGAATTTTGATTTATTTTCATTTTTTTCCCATTTTTGAAAACAAATTTAGCTCCGGGATATATATTAGGTCCATTTTTAACATTTTTCCGTAATCTATTAATATTTAAATCAAATACTTTTTCAGGATATGTAACATTCATAGCAACTGAATATGGAATTCCAACTTCATCAATAGAGATACTTGGATCCCCCCCAATAACAGTACGAGCAGAGTAGTTTACTCTTTTTCCCATTAAATTACCTCTAATACGTCCTGTTTTTCCATCAAATTTATCTTTAAATGATATATATTTTTTCCCAGATTTTCCTTTTGCGGGAATATCTAATTTATTATTATTCAAATAAATTGATATATTGTATTGAAGTAATTTAGTTAATGTTTGAATTTTTTCTTCATTTTCTCCATTTTTAATAAAATTTTTTAAAATTTTATTAATTTTTACTATATCTAATAATTTATGAGTCATATCATCCTGTGAATGAATACCCGAATCAAGTATTAATGTTGGTCGTATACTTGGTGGTGGAATTAACAAAGTTGATATTATTAAAGAACTTAATTTATTAAATTTTGTATCAAAACCAAGTAATTTTGAATCAGTTGATGAAACACGTTCAAATATATATTTAACCTGATCTGCCTCTAAAGGTATTTTTTCATGTCTTGATGCTTGAAAAGAAATTGTAATTTCATCTTGATGAATATTATATATTGGTTGTATGAATTGACATACTGAACAGTTAGTATATTTATTACACAATTGTTTAATTTTTGATAATCTTTTTTTTTTATTATTTATTTTGATAGCATCATTAAAATATGGATTATCTTTACTACAAATAATTGAAGAACAATGAAAACATATACATTTTAAAACCTGATTTGTTATATCTTTAAATCCTATGTGATATACAGATTTAGCTAAATCTATATGTCCAAAGTTTCCAGGTCTTATATTATTTGTATCTTCCATACGTTCATCTAATAAACCTCCTTTAACTTTTTCATCATTATTCATTAATTTTGTTTCTGTTATCTCAAGTGTAGAACGATATTTAATTTCATCATTACTTAATATACTAAATTGAATACCATCAATATTCCAATCTTCTGATGTCATTATATATTTTATATACTTTTATGATATATAAAAAATATAATACATAAATTACACCATTTTATATAAATTTTATTCTATTTTATCTTCTATAATTATAGATGTATTTTTATCAAATAATACAAAAAAACAAGTATTAGTATCAGAGTTTGCATCTTTATATTTTTGAATTAAATCAGTGCGAATTTGATTTGGGATTTGAATCATTTTTAAATAATATACATCTATAGATTTTGGCGTTTCATCTAAATTTCTTTTAATCGAAATAAAAAGAGCACCATAACCATTTTTTAACTTTTCATCAATAAAAATCTTAATTAAATTTTCTCTATTATTTTTAAAAAAATCTTGTAATTGTTCCATTTTCTATACTAATAATTAAATATAATTTTTTATAAATCTAGACTTATTGTTTTTTTGTGTCTTTTTCCAATAGAAAAATCTTTGGGTTTTGTACTGCCCATGTTATCAAAATCATTTTCTTCTAATTCTCTAATTATATCATCCACATTTGTTGGACCTTGCATCTCTCTTCGCGGTTGAGACATTCTTCCTAATCCACTTGCCTTATCACTAGATTTTGGCATTACATTTAAATCATTCATATCTAATTCAGGAACATTTTTTTGAATCAGTGAGGCAATATCACTTTTTAATCCTGGATTTTGTTTTAATAATGTTTCCGCACCAGGAATTATTGTTTTCAATACTGTATGACAAAGATGAAATTTGACAGCACTACCACCAATCATCATTAGTAATTTTATTTCAGGACCCATTTCTACAGTATCAGCATATTTATCATATAAATCTTCAAGAACTTCATCATAATCTCCAGTTTCAACATCCTCATTTATTTCCTCTGACCATCCATCTAATACTATATCTAATGGATCAAATTTATTATTTAAAAATTCTAAAACAGAACAAACAGAAATTAAAATATTTTTTGATACTTTTAAACTATTTTCTAAATTTGATTCCTTTCTAATTGTTTCATATTCACATTGAATCTCTTCTAATGGAGTATGAATACTAAATTTAGCAGATAATTTATAACCCTTTCTTTCATATCTTTTTAATTTAAATAATAATTTTCTCTTTTCTCTAAGAACTGTTCGGGGACTTTTTGGTTCATCGTAATCAGATGAATTTATTGAAGATCTATCATTTGAATTAATACTTGAACGACGACTTCCAAATATTTCATCATTGGGTATGTGTAAATTTGATTGACTTTGATCACTATGATGACTATGAACAGATTCTAATTCAGCATCCAAATCTATATCATCCTCTCTATTTACGCTAATATTCGGAATAGAATTAAATGAATTTGAATTCCCAAAATCATTATCATTATCATTGCCATTATCATTGCCAATATCATTAGAAAAATGATTAGAAGGAGTTGCTAAATCAACATTTGAGTTCATACTTCTTCGTCGAGTTACTTTTGGATTTGCTAAAATATCCATACCTAATTCATCATCAGATAATCTGTCATTTCCAGAATTGTTCATTCTATTATCTATATTTAAGTTAACGCGAGGTGCTATACTTTGCATATTTTTATCATTGGCGCGTATAGTTCTTTCTATATTTGATAAGGCGTTAAAATTTAACTGTGGGGGATTCATTTTATAAAATAGATTAGAAAGTTATACATTAATAATAACGCAAAATCTTAAGTTCCTAATAAATTACTATTATTTATTTCTAGTTAATTTCATACATTGTTCTAATGTATTATGCTCTCTTAGTGGTTTTTGTCGTTTTAATTTAAGTTTATCCCTTGCTCTTTGAATTCTATCTTGATCTACAGGTATTTCTTGTTTTGATCTTCTCATGTTTGAAGATTCAACGTATATTTCTGTTTCCTCTAGTTGAGGAATAATTGATAACATTGGTGGATAAACTACCTCATATTTTTTTAAAATTTTGTCAAGATTTCGAAATTTACTTATATCCATATGACCACCAAATATCTTTAAAAATTCTCTCTCTGGAGCATATGATATATTTACCTCTTTTGTATTATAGATTTTTTTATACAATAAATGAATTAAACCAATTCTTTCCCATTTCTTATTATCATCTGTATTAAAATTATATGAAAGAGCACAATTAAAACTACAAAAACATCCATAAACATGAAATTTATTTTCTTTATATAATGTTGGAATTCCAATTGGTTTATTATCAAAATCATGACAACACCACCAACAACGAATATTAGTTGAATTTATCCACTCATTTGTTTTATTTGCTGCTGAAAATTCATTCATTGTATTTTTTACATCTGTTTTTATTGATTGCCCCCTTTCGTGTAAATGATATTCTACTTCTTTATACGAATTCATTAAATTTTCTATATTATTTTCATTTTTTGTAGAAACAAATTTATTATTATGTAAAGAATCATTTTCATCATTATTAGTAGTAAAATTTTGTACATTTGTAGATGGTTCATACGGCTTTGGGATATCTAAATTAGGTTTGTATGTTAAAATACTATTTTCAATAAATAAATTATCATTATTAAAATTTTTCTGTTCTTCAATAGAATCAACATCAATTGCTAATTTAACAATAATACTATCTTGATGTCTTTTTTTTTCAAATAATTGTGTTTTTTGTTCTGTACTTAAACTATAAAATCTATCACGCCTCTTTCTTCCTCTTTTTTTTTTTACAATAGGAGTATCTTTAGATTCATTTGTTTTTATCCTAGGTTTTCTTCCCCTCTTCTTTTTAACTTTAATTATATTTTTTTCTTCCTCTGTTTTTATTTTTTTTGGTCTGCCCCTTTTTCTTTTTACTATTACTGGCGGAGATATATCTTCTGTTTCTTTAGATTTTATCTCCGTTTTTTTTTCCTCTTTAATTTTTTCTATTTTTTCTATTTTTACTATTTTTTTATTTTTTTTATTTGTCATCTCATATATTTATAATTTATAACATAATAGTATCTTTATACACAAATATATTTTTTTATTATAAAAATTACTATTTATTTTTCCATTTATCAATAAATTTTAACAAAAATGTTTTACTTGCTTATTAGCAATAGTATCCATAATTTGATTATGATATTTACATTTCAAATTTTTTATATTATGCCAAATACGAGATAATCTTACTGCCTTTTCAAAATCTTTTACTAAATTTTCATTCTCAATATCATTTAACTGATTAACTATAAACCAACTTCTTTGTATTAGTTGCTTATCAGTTTCGATTTCAAGTCTTTCAATATAAAAGGTATAACCGTTTTTTGAAATTTCCATTAAATTAAATTAATAATTTATTGTTAATTTCAATTTTATTATTTATTTAACTAATAAATTAAAACCTTTCTAAAAATAAAAATCTTAATTTATAGTATAAATAACTATGCCTGATAATAATATTTGTTGTACACAAGATTTTAGTGTTGGTGATATCTGTAGATGCGGTATGTACAATGCCGACAGATCACAATTTACAGTTACTGCTGGAAAAGGAAATTGTTTAATTGTTAGAACAAATTCCTTAGGAATTGAAGATTCTACTGTTATGAATTGCAGAGATGCACAAGACAATATCACTGAAAGAATGGCTCTTTTTGGCGAAGAAGGAAATGACTGTTGTCAAAAAAAAATTAGTGATAATGACTGGCTTGCTGCAAATGGAGTTCATTATAACGCCGCTGGAGTAAAACAATAAACAATAAATAATTAACATTTTTTTATTATAAATATATATAAATAAAATTTAATATCTATATATGTTGATAATCATACATATATACATCGTTTAAAAACGTAATTTTCTAATTTCTTTTCCCACTTTCCAGATTTCCATATTATTTACTTCATCTAATTCTTCGTTTAATTTTTCTCTATAATCTGATGAAGAATTACAATCAATTGTTCTTTCTGCTTCCTTACCCGTAATAACACTTTTATAAATTTCTTCAATTAATGGTTTATTTAATGCTTCAAAACGTTTAGACCAATCAAGCGCACCTCGTTGAGCAGTTGTAGAACAATTTGAAAACATATAATCCATACCTTTTTCGTTAATTAATGGATATAATGATTGTAATGCCTCTTCAACAGTCTCATTAAATGCTTCACTTGGACTATGTCCATGTTCTCTTAAAACATCATATTGAGCTTTGAATAAACCAGCAATTCCCCCCATTAATACTGAACGTTCTCCAGTTAAATCACTCGATACTTCTTTCAGAAATGTTGTTTCATAAATATACGGAGAACCGATTCCAAATCCAATAGCTAATGCCTTGTTTTCAGCATTTCCAGAATCATCTCTATGTACAGCATAAGATGCATTAATTCCACCACCATTTTGATATAATGTTCTTACACTTTTCCCTGAACCTTTTGGAGCTACCATAATAACGTCAGTATTTTTTAAATTATCTACATCAATATTTGTTTTATCCTGATAAACAACTCCAAATCCATGACTAAAATAAAGGGTTTTATTTTTATTGTCTAACTTATCTCTAATCTGTGGATAAATATCAATCTGACCAGCATCAGATAATAAAAACATAATAATATTTCCTTTCTCAACTGCTTCTTCTATTGGAAATAATGTTTCTCCTGGAATAAAACCATCCTCAATAGCCTTTTTCCAAGAAGAACCATTTTCTCTAACCCCAATACAAACTTCTACACCAGAATCTCTTAAATTCAAAGCCTGTCCTTGTCCTTGTGGTCCATATCCAAGAACAGCACATTTCTCACCATTTAAAATCGATGGAATTTGTTTCATGGTTGTTTCATTTCTACCAAATACTATTTCACTTGGTATTCCATGACCATAAGTTAAATTTTTTTTATCATAAAAATTACTTACACTGTTACTCATTCTTCTCAATGAATTATAATTAAATGTATTAATTTTATTAACTGGTTTAAACGATATTCCCCTTTTTAAAGAGTTTGTAAAAATTTTAGATATCATTCTTTGTTTTATTGTATATAATATTATATTAATTTCTTATCACTTTTTAATTTGTTTTTATTATATTTCAATATTATATATAAATGAGTGATATAGAAATTACGAAAACAGATATACATAATAGAAAAAATAAAGTAAAAAAATATATTCCCAATTTAATCATTGAAAATAAGAAAGTGTTAGATGTTAAAATTATACCTACAAAGAAAAAAATGTTACAAGCAGCAGATATTGTAAAAGAATATATTATTAAAAATAAAAGAAAAGTATTTGGTGGAATGGCTATCAATGAATCTATTATTGCTAAAAATCCCAAAAAATCATTATATACATCAAATGACTTTCCAGATTATGATTTTTATTCACCTGACCCAATAAAAGATATGATAACAATAGCAAATTTATTAGTTAAGGCTGGATTTAAAGAAGTTTCCGCAAAAGAAGCATTTCACGCCAATACTTATAAAATACAAGCTGAATTATATGAAAATGAATTAGCAGATATATCATATATTTGGTCATTTAATTATCACAAAATTCCTACATTTGTAGTTAAAGGTATCCATTATGTTCGTCCAGAATTTCAAATTATGGATATGTATAGGATATTAACAAATCCAATGACTGGATGGTTTAAAGTAGAAAAAACTTATGAAAGATGTCAATTACTAGAAAATTTATATTTAACCCAAACAAAAAAACAAATTTCACAATTATCCTATAATAAAAAATCTTTGGATACTCCTAAATATTTGATGTCTCATTTGAATGAATTGATTGATAATTTTCTAAAAGTACGAAATGATGTTATTATTATTGGCAATCTTGCTTATAATAATTTAATAGAAACTTCAAAAATATATAATATGAAAAAAAAATTAATACCAATTTCAAAAATTTCTGTTTATACAAATAACTATGATAATGTTGTTTCTGATTGTATTTCTTTTATTAAGAAAAATTTAGATAAAACTGGAGATTTAACTGTAGATCAATACCATCCATTTCTTGAATTATATGGAAAGTCATCTTCAATTAATATTAATCATCACAATATTATCACTATCTATTCAACTGATATATGTCAGCCATATTATTTAAATAATGGATTAAAATATGCTTCCTATCATCTAACTTTGTTACATTTATATGCAAATCGTTTTAAATCATTCACTTTTAATAAGAAAAATGATATAAGTTTGCTGACATTTATGATAGAAAATTTACAATATTCTAGAGAATATTTTTATAAAAAAAATAAAAAAATTGGTATAGAAAAAACACCATATCAAGAATTACAGATAGAATGTATGGGTAATGAAATTCATACCCCCTTTTATGAAATGGTTCAAAGAACAAAACAAAACAAATCATTCCGTTATTTTCCAAATGTTGGAAAAACAAAAACATATGCAGAAATGATGAAAAAAAAAATAATATTTCCTAATTACTCAGGAAATCAAAAAAATAAAGAACCAATTACAATAAAATTAAAAAAAAAATAGATTTAAAGATTTCAAAGTAAATATATAAAATGATGACAAACAAGATTGTTTCTGTATCTTATAGTGACTTATTATCTGATAAGGATTTAACAAATACAATTAAGCAAGCTTATGGTCAAAATGGACTTGGAATAATTTTGATAACTGATTATCCAAATTTAGATGATAAAAAAAATAAATTATTAAGATTATCACAGATTTTTGCTAATTTACCTGAAAATATAAAAGAAAAATATGTACATGCCGAAAGTAATTTTTCTTTCGGATGGAGTCATGGTAAAGAAAAAATGAAAGGCGGTGTTCCCGATATTGCTAAAGGTTCTTATTATGCAAATCCTATATATGATTCAATTACTGATGATGATAAACTTAAAAAAGAATATCCTGGAACTTATGGTAATAATATTTGGCCTAAAGATATTTTACCTGAATTTGAATTTGCATTTAAAGAATTGGGTCAAATCCAATTGAATATTGGATTATCAGTATGTAATCATCTTGATAAATATTTACAAAAAATTTCTGACAATATTCATAAAGAAAATACATTCTATAATATGATAAAAAAATCTAAAACTTATAAAGGAAGATTATTACATTATTTTCCAAGAGAAAAAAAATATAATTGTCAGCAAGATGGTTTATGTGGATGGCATTTAGATCATGGTAGTATTACTGTATTGCCATCACCTTTATTTTTAGATTTAAATGGTAATAAAATTAAAAAACCAGATGAATGCGGTCTTTATATAAAATCAAGAAATGGAGATGTTGTAAAAGTTGATATTCCAGAAAATTGCTTTGGCGTTCAACTTGGAGAAATGTTTCAATTATTAAGTGGAGGACATTTAAGAGCAACTCCTCATTGTGTTCGGTCATGTATTAATTCAAAAATTACTCGCGAACAGTTTGCTATGTTTTTAGATTGTTTTCCCGACCAACCTTTAATATTACCTGATTTTTCTTTACCTTATAAAAATGTAGTAAATACCCCTTTTTTACCAGAAGGAGTACCAACATTAGAAAGTAGGCTAAAGAATGTAAAAGTATATCGTGATTTTGTTAATAATACAATCAATGCGTATTATAATAGTTAAATAAAAATTTGTTAAATAATAAATATTATTAATTAAATATTACCAAATATTTAATTAATAATGAGTTTGAATAGTAGTTCACCATTAGGCTGGCCAGTAGTAATTCAGAATGTCACAATACAAGAATTTACATTAGATGGAGTTAAAAATTTATCACAATATCCAAGTTTTTTATTCATGTATATTTTAACAACAATTTTATTTTTAACTATGATAATCTTCTTTTCAATATTGTCATATACAATATGTATGAAAATAAGAAATAAATCAAAAAATGTTTTATTAGAAGATATTTATTTACAAAATGATATAAGACGGCTATAACTATTCCGTTCGAATCCAATTATCGTATATCAACTAACTATTGAAAATTTAGCAGTAGATGATATAAAATTTACATTAGAATCACATCCAATTTGTTGTTTAATTTTTATTTTTATTTACACGAAACCATTTTGTAATCAAAATAGAAATTTTACAACAAATGATGAATATTCCATTGTCATTAGTTGTTTTAACATCTTGTGCTTTTGTATCTACGATAGATAATTTTTTTTAAGAACTCCTGATATGTGAATATACTAAATAAGCTTCCAACATCATAAAACTTAAGTTTCATTTAATTTTTTATTAAATTAAAGTTAAAGATTAAAACACAAAGATATTCATATATTAAAATAAATATGTCGGTCCCCCCAATTATCGTAGATCAACTAACTATTGAAAGTTTAGCATTAGATGATATAAAATTTACATTAGCATCACATCCAATTTGTTATTTAATTATAAGTTTAACAATTTTTTTATTAATTACAATGAGTGCTCATTTTACAATGCTTACTTATAATTCTTGTAAAAAAAAGGAGAATCAAGGAAATCAAACTAATTTACAACAAAATCAAAGAAATCAAAGATATCAAAGAAATTTAAATGAAAATTTTTCAAGATTATAAGTTACTAATAATTATTAAGATAGATATTGGCAAACCAACTTATAATAATTTGAAAAGAACATTGTATCAATAAAATTCTAAATATGTAAATTTAATATTTCTTTCTCATTGATAAGCACTTTTGTAGCAACGATTAAATTAGATTCTTTAGATGTATTCATTGTCTTGTATGTTTTTATATCTTGTTCTAGTGTTGTTGGAAAACTATCTAAATGCTTTTTTATTTTTTTTTGTACACTTTTTGGCAAGTTTTGTTTAATATTTGAAAGAACATAGCCATCAAATATAATCTGTCTATTACGTTGTGGAAAAAAACCATAATATAATAATACATAGTAATCCATTTTTGTTTTTCCATATGTTATATTAATTATTTCATTTTTCAAAATAATTCGATTGGATTTAAATTCAAAAGCATTTGAATTATCATTAAATGACCATGATACATTATTAGTATCTGAATGATTTAACATATCTCCAAAAGGAGCTAAAATATTTTTAGATATACCATTTATCATAATTCCAAAATTACGAGATCCAACTATATGCCTTGCCCACATGAACTCTTTTTTTGTTATTTTTAATTTACCATTTAAACATTTTTTAACATCATTGTATTCATTATCTAATTCTATCTTCCGATTTTGTAATAATAAACCAAAATACGTATTTTCTACCAAATTTTTAATCTTTTTTGTCCAAAATATTGGAATATGTTTCAAATTTTTTGGTAATATATTTATATAATGATTGAAAAAACTTTTTGTACCCTTATTTTTATGCCATAATACAGCAATAGCTAATTTAGATTTATTATTAATATTACTATATCTAATATTAGTATTCCATATAGGTAAGTGATATACATCATCGGCTACTATCAATAATGATTTTGGTATTGATATTACGTTATTATTATCATTTAATTTAACATTAGCCGTTGCGTTTGAAGCACATTCTTTCCGAGAAATAACTATCGTTATTTTTGTTTTTCCTTTATTTTTTACAAACCATGTTTTTAGTTTCTTTAATAATTTATCCCGAGATACACATTTATTAGTAGTCATATTATATATTTAAAATATATAATATGATTATATTATAATATTTATTGAAATTTAATTTAATAAAAGTTGTTTTGTAATTTGTTTATTTTTTTCCGTGTATTTTAAATCAATATCTTGCTTTTCTACTTTTAAATCTGTAATTTCTTTGTTTAAATTACGATTAATAGTACGACATTCATCCAAAGTTAGTTCAACTCTTTTTACTCTTTCATTTATTTCTTCTAAAATTCGTTGCTGACTTTTATAATAATCTCCCAAAAGATTTTTATTATCTCTAACACCAATTCTTGCTAATATTTTTTTACCTTGCCTTCCACTTCTTTTAACACATTTATTTGTAGATGGATTATATATTTGATCTTTTTCACAAACAGCAATCAATCCTTGTGCAATTAATTTTTTACCAAGCTTACCAGTTAATTTAACACATCGTTTAGTTTTAGGATTCATGCCATATCCAATTTTACATTGTTTTTTCCCGAATGATGGTAAATTTATTATATCATCATATAAATCTATTTCTTTTTTTAATTCACCTCTTCGTTCCATTAGTTTTTTATTAATGTTTTTAATTTGATTTATTTGCTCATCAGATTTTAAAGTTTTTATCTTTTTATTATTTTCATCTATTTCCTTTGTTATATTTTCAATTTGAAAATTTAAAGACTCTATTCGTTTAGTTATTTTTTTTGATATTATGGTTTTTCCTAACTTTTTTTTCTTTTTATTTTTAACATCATCTAATTGTTGTTTATAAGTTTCCAATTGTTTGACTAAATCATCTCTAATTTTAATTAATGATTTTTTATCATTTGTTAAATTTGAAACTTGATTTTTATAAAAGTCTTTTTGTTTATTTAAATTTTCCATTTTTTTATTTACCTTTATCAAATCCATCTTATAATTTGTTTCTAACTTTTCTTTATATTCTGTTAATTTAACATTAATTAAATTGACATAATTATCAATATCTTGTAATATATTTTCTGATGTATCATTTGAATCTAAACTCATTATAACTCTATATTATATATATATCATATATTAATATTTTTTTGAAACCTATATTAAGTAAATAAACACATTGATATGTAATAAAACCCTTATTAGTAATGTTGAACATCAGAATAAATTATATTAAAGATTGGTTCAGTAATAATATTTCATTTAAATTTGGAAAACTAACACTATACTTAATTTTATTATTAGCATTTACTAGTATTGATTATTTGTTAAATGTTAGGTGGATAAATTCAATGAATAATTATACAGTAATATCAGGATCTATATTATTTCCTTTATTTGGATTAATTTTTTTTTATATCCCAACACTTTATTTACACTTGATTAATAAATTAGATATGACTGAAAATAATAAAGTATCCCGTAAGGATATGATAGCAATAGCATCATTCGATGGACTTAACGCATTATTAGCTACAATTCCTATTCCATATTTAAGTATAGTTATTATGTCAATTGTTGATAAAGTAAATTTACCACTAGTAGCACTTTCATCATTTATTTTTCTGGGAAGAAGATATTATCCATCTCATTATCTTGGTATATTTTTAACATTATATGGTATATTAGTATCTTTTATTCCAAATTTTATGGAACACGACGTAAGCTTACATATTGGTTGGATGTTCATATATATGTCTTCAATTATTCCAGGAACAGCGTCGTATGTTTACAAAGAAAAGAAATTAAAAGAAGTTAATGTTAGCGTTTGGTGGATGAATTCTTGGATATGTTTCTATCAATTATTAATTGGATTTATATTTCTACCAATTACTATATTATCTAGTCATACTCTTACTTTTAGTAATTTTCCAAAACATATGTCAGAAGCATTTAAATGCCAGTTTGCTGGAATTAATAGTAACCCAGGTGATGAATGTCAAGACGCATTTTTGTGGTTTATATTATTTAATTTTATTTCTACAATTTCTAATATTTTAATGTTTCTTATTATTCAAGAAGGTTCAGCAGTTTTATTCATCATTATTAGAACTCTTAAAACACCTATTACATCATATTTGGCTAGTTTTCCACAACTAGCTGGTATATCCGCTTCCCCAGTTACTGTTGCCGATTGGTATGCTTTTGTTATGTTAATTGTTGCATCACTTGTATATTACTACAAAGATGAACGAGATAAATATCGTCGTCCAATAACTAATACTAATAATGAAATCGAACCGATTTTAGTTCAAGAAAATAATAATCTTGTTTTAGAAGTCGATGATTTGACACCTTTATCTTTACATTCACAATTTTCCACATTATATAATAATACGCTCGAAGATGAAAAGAATGTAGGATTATAATTATTTTATGTTATAATTCTAGGAACAATACCTAAACTATACAACTCTTGCCACAATAATTTTGAAGCAAAAGGTAAATTTATTTTTGAAAAATTATTTGTATTTCCACAAGAATGACATATATATATATTCTTTTGGGGATTAACAGTGGCTAATAAACCACATTGATTACATACATAAGCATTATACATATCCGAACACTCAAATATTCTTTCCTTTAAAAATCCAGATGTTCCATGTGATAATAAACAATCTACCTCCATTTCACCTAATCTTAAACCTCCATCTCTACTTCTTCCTTCAGCCGGTTGTCTCGTTAAATTCTGAACTGGACCGGTCGAGCGCGAATTTCCTGTCCAACATGCTTTACCATTTCGTCTTGTATAAAACACACCCGATGGAACTTCTACACAATATACTGGACCTTCATAATCATATAATTCTTCTTCTTGAATTTTTTGCCTTTTTGTATGTCCATGATTTACTTCTGGACAATTTTTACTTTTTATTACACTACAATTCCATATATCATGTTGATTAATAACTTCTCTTCCTTTTATTATAACTTTATTCGCATATGCCTTCGAATGTAACAATTTATTACTACTCCAACCAGCATGTAAACATAACTGCATAAATTGATTCGCTAATTTATCTGAACTTGTATAATATCGCGAAGCAGTAGTATTTTTACACCAACAACCATCACCCAACTGCATTGAATGAATTAGTAATTGAGATTGTGTTTTACTTAATTTCCATACCCAATCTGGTAAATATTTATTTGGAGCACCTAATGATAATTTTTCCATATATTCAGTCAATTGTCTATTATTAATTCGTAATTTTTCATTTAATACGTGATAATGATATCCCATATTTTCTACTGCTTCATATAATACATCTTTTACTCTCTGTTTATTAACAGCAAATGTTGTTGTCCATTTTCCTTTATTAGCCCATCCTTCCGCAATCCAAATTCCAAAGAATGTAATCCAGGAATTCATATCAGGTCTTTTTTCTTCGTGATATTTGTTATTACCATCAGTAATTGCTGGTAAAACAAATTGATAATCATCACAATTCCATTCCGCATTTTTTAAATATTTTCTACGTTTTCCAACAATATCTTCAGCTAATTCAAATTTATGAGGTAACCAAATATGTTTTCTACTGTATATTCTTGATACCCACATTCTATGATTAGCAGTTACATTCAAATCAATATTTTGATTTTTTATTCTATACATTTTACCTTTGTAATCTGGATAATAAAATATATTTAATGGTTTTTCATATACTAATTGACCATCTTTTAATGTTGCTATTTTATCTTCCATTTTTAATGTTTCGTGGTTTTTCCAACCATCTATCGTTAAAACGTCGTGGTCTAATCGCAAACAATGGATTTTATCTTTCACCATATGTTTCAGTCGTTGATAAAATGTTGGTCCGATAAAAATTTCTGTTTGAATTCTTTCACCAGTTTGACCATTATATAATACTTCAGTTCCTTTTCTATTAAATCCATATTTTTTGAACTCATCACAAATTTCATCCACATTTAATCTATTAAATGGTGTTCCGTCATATCTTTTTCCCTCAATAGCACCTCTTTTACTTAAAGTACATTCTAATAATTGACCAATTGTCATACGCGAAGGAATACACGCTGGATTAATAATAATATCAGGTGTAATTCCATCTTCTGTAAAAGGCATATCTTCAGCACGATAAACCATACCAATTGTTCCTTTCTGTCCGTGTCGAGAGGAAAATTTATCTCCCACCTGTGGAATCCTGTGAGATCTAACTCTAACTTTAGCTAAACGATATCCATCTGTATTTGTAGTTAAAATTACTCTATCTACTATTCCAGATTCATTTGAACGAAGGGAAATACTATTATCTTTATATGAAACATTTTTCTTTGATCTTGAAGGAATATTCATTATTGGTGTCTTCTTACCAATAATTACATCATCTCCTGATACTACTGTTCCAATTTTTACAAGACCATTTTCATTTAAATTATCATAAGAACCATGTCTTAATCCAGAACATTCAGATTTATCCGGTCTACAAAATTTTTCTTCAGCCATAGTTGATAAATTTTTACGTTCTTCTGTTCTATATGTTCTATAAAATGTTGAATTAAAAAGACCTCTATCAATTGACGATTGATTCATTATTAAGGAATCTTCCTGATTATATCCTGAATAACAAGCAATAGCAACAATAACGTTTTCACCGGCTGGTAATTCATTTAAATTTAATATATCTGAAACTTTTGTAGTTACTAATGGTTTTTGAGGATAATGAAGAAAATGACACAATGTATCTACACGATTTAAAAATGTAGTACAACTTACACCCATAGCCTGTTTTCCCATCGCCGAGTTATGAACGATGAAATTATCACCTGCGATGAATGAATGATTTTCTGATTCTGTAGTAATATCAGAAATAATATTTTTATCCTTTTGTAATTCTATTATCTCAATTGGTACAAATAGATGATTATTTTTTATCTTAACTTTTTCAATAAATTCTTCAATTCTTAATATCCCATAACGTTTTTTATTTCTTGGACATCTTATTTCTCTTTTATTTAAATAACTTTTTCTAAAATCAGAAACAATTCTTGTTTCCATTTTTATAATTTTTCCAATTTCGGAATTTGTTTTACCATTATCAATATATTTTCGAACTTGTGTAATAAATTTTATATGTTTTTGTCGCTTTATTTCTTTATATTTCAAATATTCAATTATTAATCCACTTTCTTGATTTTTATAAAAATCATATGGATAACCGATTATTTCATAAAATTTGATTAAATTTTCTTCTTTTTGAGAAAATCCTAAATGCATAGTCTGTTTTCCGTAATTACCTTTAAATTGTCTAATATAATTTACATCTATTTCTAATTCTTGTAACATATTACTTACCTGTTCTAAAAATTCTTTAAGAGAATTAATATATTCTGGAGATTTTGACATTGAAATAGTATTCAATGTATAATTATATGTTCCATTTTTTAATCGATTATATCTTATTTTAGATCCATCTCCACTAAAAAGTCCTGATAAAAATCCCCTTTTAATATTTTTACTACCTGTTAAAATCCATTTAGGTATGTTTGATGTTTGAGTTGTTTTTTTTCCATATGTTGTTCCTAGTGTTATTAATAACATGGGAAATACACCATTATATATTACATCAAAAGTATGATGTTTAATACCATTACAAAAACGAGTTCCTTCCATAATTTTTCTTTTACCAAAACCTAAATAATCAATATCATTAACTATTTTTAAAACACTCTCATAATTACCACAACAGAAACTTGCTTGACCTGATGATTTTTTATATACATTCAAACAACCATCTGATAAAATAAAACCAATTAGTTTTGATAATAATTCAGTCTTAAAATCGTTAATTTTTAAGTTAAAATAACCTAGTTCTTTTAATTTGAATACATATTTTTCTACTTGTCTTTCAGATAAATTAAATTTATAACAAGTATTTTTAAATTTTTCTTCATTTAAAATAAAAATATCATCTTCCTTTTTAATATTATTTTTCAAAGTTTTTTGTTCTAATGATATACCAAGTAAGGTATTTTTATCAAATTCTTTAACCATTTTCCATCCACTTGATGTCATAAATTTATGATCTTCTGTCGCTGTAATTTCTCTACCTGATATTGTTCTAATTTTATATATTTTCTTTTCTGTTTTTCTTACATATTGATTAATTACTTTTGTTCGTTCATAATTTAAGGTAATTGGATTGAATGACATCACTTCCTCACCAATTTTGATATCTTTTATTAATTTTCTAGTTCCATCAGCCATTAAAACTGGTTCATTTGGATCTAAACATTGATAAGTATTTCTCGGAGATTGATTATGATCCGGAAATGGAATCATTGAAGCACAAATTCCTAACATTAAACTTGGATGAATTTCACAATGAGTATATTTAATTTCAGCACCTTC